>JAEEGL014330031.1_pt1 | contig 24522 bp, 38 predicted proteins | sample 9134231 | NCBI WGS metagenome assembly JAEEGL01 (sample SAMN16246548, study PRJNA631951) | gut metagenome | biome: gut microbiome; feature: rumen; material: fiber-attached | host: Bos | place: Iran: Karaj | collected 2018-10
AGCCTGTGTGGTATATGCCACCGCCTGTTGATTATCTCCCGCATTCGCCCTGACAGTACCGGCTTTATCATCTTCGTAAACGTGACCGCCTACTCTTGATGCGGCTCCCGGTTCAAAAGCAATAGGTTTCTGCTTATCAACTATCATAGGCACATAGCCTCCGCCCTCGCCCATTGATGCCGGTAACGTGGTGGAAACACCCTCGGTCTGAATAGTAGCATGATTCTGATTGCTCTCAAGGAGTACAGGTTCTTGTGTCTGCATTACATAACTCTCGCCACCACCACCGCGGCATTCGCCCGAATACAGGCTTTCCACTTTTCCGTTTTCCGGCTGGATATGTTTGCTCTGAACATCCCAGCCATTCAAACATTTCTCGGATTCTTGTTTAATCAGCATTGGCGAAGTCATATTTGCCCCGCCTTCGCCCATCCCACTCGAAATCGTGGGAGATACATCATCTTTTATCTCTTTAAGCCGTAAGGCCTGGGAATGCCACTCATAACATTCTCGTTGATCAGTATGCCCGGTAATAAGCGTTTGGTCTTGGCTAACACCAAGAGTACCACTCAACTCCGTCTGCACCAGTGGTCCCTTGCCCGCTTTCCGCCCGTGAGAATCCACAGCTATTTCCCCTCTGATTTTAAGAGTGTAGCTTGTTTCTCCAGGGCATCCTTCAGCACAGACGGCAGCTCTTTCCCCCTCTTTTCCGCACGGTTGAGAATTCCCTGACACGCTCTCGGAGAAAGATTGTACTTCGGATCTGGATTCCTCTCCAGAATGTCCGACAATCGGCTCGGTATCGGATGCGCCGGTTTCTCGCCACAATTCAAACAATAATTTTGGTGCGGTGTATCCGTTGAAGTCAGTGAGTACACATATTCTTTTCCTACGTTGAGGACAACCCCAGAACTGCAAATCGTGGATTCTCCAAGCAATTGAATAAGGCCCGTAATCCCCACTTCCCACGATGCATCCTGCCGTTGGCCACTTTCCGCCCGGAGGTCCAGGAATAACGGCATTTTTGTCTGCGATTTTGGCAGTTTCTTCGAGTACGATACGGAAATCCTCTCCTTTTGGGGAGCCGGAGCTAAGGGCTCCCGGAACATTTTCCCATATATTGTATCTGCATCGAACATACTCATTTGCCCTTCCAGCTGCTCTGTCATTTTCTCTCATCTCCTTTATTATTCGAATCTGTTCCATAAATAACCCTGATCGTGTAGTTTCTTCGCTACCAAGTGCCGAATGTTGCAACCCGGCGCGACGCCCCGCGACCGAAAGATCCTGGCAAGGACTTCCGCCGCAAATTACCCATACAGGTTCAACGGCCTTGCCATCAATTTTCGTGATATCGCCATAATGTTTCATTCTGTTCTCTCCTTGTCTTTCTGCTCTTTTTTGTGGATATACCCACACAGGGCAAGGATGAGAAAAACATCATCCCCAGCAAGTTTACGACCTTCTCTGAACACCAATTCCATGTCTGTCTGTTCCTGCGCCCACTTGCAAAACTGGAAGATTGTGTTCACATCGTTGTAGGCCCAGTCTGTTTTGTCAAAAGCCATTTTGTTCTCCTTTCTCCACGGTATCTATTCCGTACAAAACACCAAGAGTAGATCCATTTTCCCAAGCAACATGAATAGTGCCGATATCATCCACGCACATCACCTTGCCTTTAGTTCCGATTGGTGGGGCCTGATCATCATTCATTTTGACCAGGCTTACCCCTGTTCCCGCCGGAAACATTTTCCGCAAGGCCACCAGCTCCATGCTGCTTATTGTTCCGTGTCGCATATCTCTGCTCCTATCTTTTTGTAATAACGATTACGTTTGCTTTCCCACTTGCGATACATCCCAAAGTCATCAATAAAATCGATGACGATGCCATATTCTTTGCCATCAGCCTTTCTGCCAACTCTGCCGACCGCTTGCGTAACCGTGGTTTCGTCTTGTTCTGGAGTAGCGAATACAACATATCTTAATTGTGGCACATCTAACCCTTCTTTTGCAAGGGCATATGTCGCACAGATGCAATCAATCTCGCCTTTGTTCAGCTGCTCCAGAGCCTCTTTCCGCTCCATTTTTGCCCGCTTGCTCTTTGCCATCCCGGACAAACAAACACTTTTTATCCCACATCCCCGCAAATCTTCACAAATTTTTTGGAGATAAGCCACTCGATTAGCAAGAACCATTGTAGCACCATGGTTCGCGGCAATAAGCGTGTCACCAAATACCACATCATATCTGCCCTGATCGTTAATCATGTTATCAATGACCTTGGAATAATCGATAGTGCCATCGCCCATTAGAATGCAATCATAGTCAGGAATCCAGCCGGTATTCATCTTCTTCACCTTAACAGGGCAGGTGGTATGAGCAACTTCTGCCTTGCTTACCTCATGAATTTTGCCGCCTAATAAAGCATACATCGCGGCCTCTAACCCATCCGATCTTTTAGGCGTGGCAGTAAGGCCGATTTTATACCTTGCGCAAAGCGAAGAAACAACCTTATAAAATTGAGTAACCCTTGTCGGACTACCACAACAATGCTGGCACTCGTCCACAATCACTACATCCCATTGATTTCTTAATTCTTCCAAATGTAACTTGGACATCGTTTGCACTGTAGCGAAGGTGATATGTGTACCAAGGTTGACCTTGCCTGCCGTGATAGAACCAAATTCTCCAGCAGCAGTTTCCAGAACGCTTTCCGCTCTCGCCCTGCTTTGATTCAGAAGATCCTGTGTATGTGTCAGCCATAAAGCTCTTCCTCCGATTCTTGAAATGATTTCCAAACCGCATTGTGTCTTGCCACTACCACACGGCATCACCAATATACCATTTTTTGCATTCAGAACGGCTTGTACGGCCTTTTCCTGATAAGGATACAGATTTATATGACTAACATAATTCACCGCCCTTATCGGCTGAAATTCGAGCGAATACTGGGCATCCTGAACCAACTTCCAAATCTCCCGGATACAACCGAAGGGAACGCGCACATCACCACCTATTTTTTCATATAGGTTAATTGTTGATGGCACGTTCCCTGTCCATTTCCCCATTTTCTGTTTCTTGTAAAAATCAGGATTATCCAGTATCAGGTTATTCCGCACCCATTCTTGTATGGCTTTGCTCGGCTGCTCGATTAAGATTTTATTGTTAATCGTTATCCTCATCATTATCCTCATTTCGGTCATAACCGCTACAATCCGAATTGTACGGACATATTTCACAAGGTTGATCTTCATATTTGCCGGTCAGCCAGCAATTGTCGAAATCAAAATCTGTCTTGGATACAGTTCTCGTTTTCAATTTTGATGCTCCTTTCTTTTTTCAGCTTATCGTAACTGATAGCATACACTTTATCTCGATGTTTTACGGCCACAATCGGCATGGTATTATGGCATTTCATCCATAACTCAAAAGAAGTTTTTTGGTTCTCTTCCATGCGTGTGATATTAAAGGTATCTGATACACAGGTTTTGCAATCAATGGCATAAGCGATCCCATCTTTTACCGCTATAATATCAAAGGGCTGCGCGCCCCGGCTATCAGGTACGATAAAGTGTACCCAATAGCCAAGACCCGCGAGATAATCGACCATATCCTGTTCGAAATCAGTACCAATTTGCTTGTTGTTCATGCGTTAGAACGGAAGTTCATCAGCACCGATCGGCACAAAGCCGGTAGCCGAATCGGTCGCAGGAGCAGGAGCGGCTGCCGTGTTTCCGCCATCTGCTGCTTTTCTTTCCGGCTCTTTCCAAGGAGCAAGGCAACCCTGTTTATCAGCCTTGATGAAATAGGCAATTTTGGCATTTGTCTGGCCATTGTATTCCTCATGTTTAACCTGGGCAGCGCCTACCTTGCCGATCCAATGAGCGGTTTCGAAATCACCTTCTGGAATGTCCTTAAAGCTATCAAAGAACTGTGTCAGATTCCTATTGGTTATCTCCGGGCGATCAGGGAGAAAAACGATATTGTGGAATATTAGCGAACTATACCCACTCACATCAAATGATAACACCAGCATATCCTTGCCGGTTTTACTAACCGCCTTTTCCGCACTCTTCACCCTGATCCTGTGCATACCCTCGGGGATAAGTGTGAATGTGGAACTCTCATCTCTCTTAAAATCCCATGCCATAATTAATTTTCCTCCTGTGTTTTATCAATCTGCTCTACTTTCCAGAGCTTGAATTTTGTTCTTGCGACATCGTCCTCGTCAAACCATGCATCAATTTCATTGATGCGCTTGGATAATGCCTTAATCTCCTTCTCAAGAGCGGTTCTCAAGTTATACTCTTTATACCAATCATCATGCTCTTTCTGTCCGGCAAACTTCAAACGATTTACCTCGTTGAGCAAATCACGGTATTCATCCGTGGTGATCGTCACAGTACCCTGAAAGTCATAGACCTTCTTTTCCTGTTCCTCATCAACATCTTTCCAACTCCAACTCATTTCTGCTTTTCCTCCTTCTCGGTCTTTTTGGTCAAAATGAAATCTTCGACCTTGCAGCCCTCACGACTATCGATCTGATTCTTCGCATAAATGTTCTGCGTAGGCATCAAGAGGATACCATGATCCCCATCCTTGTTAATTGAGATCCATCCGACCACATCACACAGACCACAGATGTTGTCCACGATTTTTGTTGAAACCTTGGGCATCAGCCTTGTATACTGGGTCCCATCAGGATGTGTAAACTGTTCCGCTGATTCCCATGCCGTCCAGACGATATTGACGCCCCAAGACTTCATGTAACGAAGCGAATTCACAAGTTTAAATTGCATATACTGGTAATCCGCCATCGCGGGAACGCCTTTATTTTTACCTTTCGCCCCAAGATCCGAAAGGATGCAACGCTCCAACTCGGATATATTGTCCACGGCCACGGTTTTGATGTTGTTTTCCTTGAGCCACTCCGGCGTGATTTCCATGAGCGCCGCCGTCCATGCATCAAAGGTATTGATATTATCAATCTGGGTGATGAAAATCTTGCTGACATCCTTAACCACCTCTCCTTTTGCCAAAGTACGCTGAATGGTTCTGTCCACATCCAGTACCAGCGTATTGCCGTCACTATGTTCCGCAATAACTCCTATTGCAGTGGATTTGCCAACTCCGGGCTTACAATAAAGCAAAGCCGTGTAAGGCAAGTTAGAATTCTTCGTTATTTTCTGTAGTTCCATATCTTTCTCCTTTCACGAAATCAATGTATGCCTGATTTGGATCGTAATGCTGACAAATGCTCGAATACTCACACCTGCGCCCATACATATTGCAATGACAAGTGTTTTTATAAAACCGCCCCGGAGTAAGCTCCGTTTCTTTCATCACTCGCAACATGGTATACAACTCATCACGAAAAGTATTAACTTCTGCATCTGTTCTCTCGATCTCCAGCAACCTGATCTTGGTATCGGTATCCTCATCATACCAGGCGACCATTCGTTCATAGAATTGCTCGTCAGTTTCGTTCTGTTTCTGCCTGATCGTAGGTTTACGACAAATGGTGTAGTGGACTTTCCTCATGCCTGTCATAAGCATATAAGCAAGGATCTGCTCATCCCATAATAAGTTATATTCATAGGATTCGGTAATATCCACCCCCGCTGATTTATGCTCCACAATGCACCCATCTTCAGCGATTCCATCCACAATGCCTATCAACTTATCGCCGCCACCAAGATCGTATTCCAGCCGTTTTTCCGCGGCAATCACCTTGAACCTGGGAAAGATATACTTGTAATATGCCTTGGCCATAGCCATTTCCTTGGAATAATCACAGTAATCCGGGATTTGACCATTGTTAATCTGCTCCAGCAGCTTGTGGTAATTAGACCCTAATTCCAGAGCCTCTGCCTTTTGTACCGGGCGCAAACCTTCAAGGTATCGTAACTCATACATTCGTCTGCAAGCCTTAAATGCCTTAATTTTAGTGATCGATAGCTCCATTGTCCTTGTCCTTTCCAACTACTAACTCAATCTTTGCTACAGTGACCTTGCTCGGATCTTGAGTGCCATTTTCGTAACTATTGATTGATTGTGTGGACACTCCGACCTTTTCTGCCAACTCCCTCTGTGACAGGTTGTTTTTAGCACGATACTCAATCATTCTTTCAGCCAATGTCATGTGTTTATTCACCTCCTTCCGTCCGGGGACCATAATAGCATTTTCTCCTTTTTATGTCAATATCTTTTTTTATATATTTTTATCTTTTTTATATTCTTTTATATTTTTTTATGTAGCATAATAGGCAAAAAATAAAAAGTATATATATAAATAAAATATATAGAAGAATTTTATTTTGCCCCAAAATGCTACATCATTTTTTGCCGGCTTCCTCTTTTCTCTTTTGAACCTGACGCATACAATGGTATGAGCAATAATAGCGAACCTTATTGCCGCAAAAAATCTTATATGCCCATCTGCCACTATCGTACTTGATATATCTCTTCCCGCATTCCGCACATTTAGATAAATATAAAGCATCCTCGCTCATCTTATTTCGTAGGGATCAGGTAAACTCCAATCCCATGTCCTCCCTTTTTTATGATTTGTTGTAAACACATTTTTGCCTTTTTTGTCGGCATGAAAGAAAAGAAATTCTCTCGGCAATGTTCGTCCTTCAAGATCATTCATCCATCTGAAAATGACATCCCATGCAATACGATAATCATCTTCCGTTGGTTTCTTGTCCGGGGAATAACCCTTGAACTGGTGCGGCTGCTTTATTACTTCCGCTATTGTGTTCGGATACTCGAACCAATCGACCCGGTTAAGCACACACCAGGCCACCGCTGATTTTTGAAGATCCGAACAAATTCCGGCTTCGCCATGGATAACCTTGGCCATAATTTCGACATCAGATTTTGACGGCATAGGCAAGGTTGTGACAGGTATCTCATACCCCTCTAATTCTTCACAGAACGGCTCACAAGCCATCGCTGATATCGTTGTCGATACGTTGCACCCCTCGTCTATCTGAACCGCCTTTATGGGCGTCAGGAGCATCGCTGACAACAGAAACATTTGTATCATTGTCTTGCACCTCTTTGTAATGATATAGATTTAGTATTGTCGGCTCTGAAATATTTATATCATCGCCTTTCAGACAAGTCACGATTATATCACCTCATCATGCATTTGCAAGCATTGTTAGCTGCTTGGTATATTTTACAAGTTTTTTGCGAGCAATTACGATCTGCTTGGTGGTCAAGAACCCGGTCTTTTTCAGGAATTCCGCCATGCTCGATAAAATCCCGGAATCAAGGCCATTGAAACCACGACCGTTTTGCTCTTTGGTAATCCCCTCGCTCTTTTCTTCTGCCGTCTGCTGATCGTATAATTTTGTGAGTGCGCCATACAAAACTTGGTCATTGGTCTGGACAAGATTTTTGATCTCGTCCTCTGACCAAATTTTCGTGACCGATTCGACCACCCACTCCAGACCATCGACCACAATGGTCTCGCCCACAGACACCTTGCGAACGCTATTTGTAAACTCGCAATGGGCCTCGTCATTCCTGCGGTCTGCTCTTACGCTACTTGCAATAAACTTGTATGTCATCGTTCTACCCCCTGATCTAATCTCCATTTATCTTCGTAGTATTCCTTTGGAAGATTGATGCCTATCTCCCTATCGGTCAACATATCCTTGCCGGCCATGATTGACCTTGTGGTGTAATCGTAGGTTTTTCTTCTGCGCCTCTTGTTGGGATTTCTGTACTTTGAGAATTTCATGTTTTTTTCCTCCTTTTATTTTATGAATTTTGCTTTGCAGCCGCTCTTGCTAACCTTGAAATATCCTTTAGCTACCATATTGTGCCAAATCTTTCCAATTGTTTCACGCTCTTCTTTGTTAAGCTCTGTAGTAACATATGATCCGTGTCCTGTACCTTTATATCTGCCGGCACACGCTGAATGCCATTGATGATATTCTCTGCCATCATATATCGCTTTAGAAATCACATTGCACCACTCTTCGATGAATTCATAGCCATGATGCTGAAAACTTAATGACCATTCTGCTGAATGAATGTGGTCTTTTTTCCAGAATTCGCTATCTGTAGCCGCGGCTTGTGCCATATAATCATCATATTCAGCCTTGCGGTCTGCATCGTACTTATCCATTGCTACGATCTTTGCTTTGATGGATTCCATGATTTTGTTTTCTAATTCAGCTTTGTTCATTTTTGCCTCCTTGCCTTTCGGCATTGTCAATATACCATACTTCAAAGCCTATGTCAATACTTTTTTTAAATTTTTTGTATTTTTTTTAAATCTGCCCCTTTTTCCCAATAAAAAAAGGGGCAAAATGCCCCTTTTTTATTTTAGGCGTTCTATTACCCCGGCATATAGCCTTGGGAATACTTCCTGTAATGTGGTCATTAACTCGTCCATGGTCCCTAACACCTTGTTTTCGTCCTTACCATATACTGTTTTTCCGAATTCCGTATCGCTTGCATATTCAACCGCTCCCGGATTCGCCGCCGCGAATGAATATGATTTTTTTATTTCAGCCATCGGTTCTCTCTCTTTCATCTGATTTAAGATTGTATAATATGAGGCAAGTTTGATACAGGTATTAGCGTTAGGACTTCTCTGCCCTTGACATTCGGCTATCGCCTCAAGTAATTCTTGTTCAGTAATCAAGGGGCCACACCACCTTTCACATCATCGGTTCGATTTTAGCAATGAACTTCTGAATTTCCTGGCGAACTCTTTCGTCCGGGGCATCATCCATCAGATCCTCAAGCTGCTCGACCATATTTCCGCTCCTTGAGTATCTTCCCATGGCATCCCGGCGGGCATTTCTTCCTCTGCCTCTTGCATAACTTCTGTCCACGTTGCGATAACTACGCATGGATCTGTTACCCATGCCATCGTTATAATTCATGTTTCCACTATATTCCTCTTCGTCCATCCCATCCACAATATTGCAAATGTGGTCAACGGCGCTGGCGATGTATTTAATAGCTTCGACATCATCCTTGGAGTATTTCCCATTTTCGGCATACCCTTCGAGCTCTTTGATGAGTTTTTCTTTAAGATCATAAAGTTTGTGCATACTCTTCCTCCTTTCAGGCTATGCGCGAAACTGTAAGGTTTGCATTCTGCACCAGGATCGCGGGAGCAGGTGTAGTGGCGGGAGTAGCACTCTCGCTGGTATTCTCTACCGACACGTTAAGGCAGCACCCACGCGGAACATTGATAATGGCCGTACTGGTTACGTTGAAAAAGTTATTCTGCGTAGGCGGATCGGCAGCGGTTGCAGCCGGTGTCACTATCGCCCTTGATGTAAGTATAGGTTCGCCATCCAAAGCGAGCGCCACACTTATCGGACCCACCGTTGCCCCGGTAGGGAGTGCAACATTTCCATTAAAAGTCACCTGATAACGTGCGAAACACCCGGTCGTAATGCCCCGGAGAGTAACAATTCCGCTCTCTGGTCTATGGTATACATAACCTTTGTTACACGGAATAGAGTTTGAGAGGACAACCGGCTGATTAGAGTTAACGGTTTGAACCTCGTTCTTCACATACTCTGCCATATCGCGCACCTCCTATCAGAAACTACCGCATCCACATCCACAACCCTGATTCTGATTGCAGGTGAAGATGGGCGTTCTGCCGTAGACAGGCGTTGCCGGAATAGGACAAGAGTTGAGCCTGTTATATAAAGCATCAACCTCGTTGCTGAATCCCTGCTGAATGAATGCGTTCTGTGCTACCTGTGAAGCCGCAAGATCCTTCATTGCGAGCTGCTGGCGGAGTGCGGAAATTTCATCATTCTTCGCATCGATCTTATCCTGGCATAACTGGTCGAGAATTCTCTGCGTAGAGGCCGTATTAGCCGCTATGACATCACGAATGCCATCCGACAAGGCTGCTCTGTCTGCACAATTCTCGCTAATTATAGTTGAGCCAAGATTAGCGATTCCAAGCCTGTTGTCTGCGCTTGCCTGTGATAACTGGTTCTGAATACCGAATGCGGTCTGCATATTCGCCATCTGGCGAGCATTTGCACCCTGCTCGACACCCGCAAACCCATTAGCAAGAGCCATCTGCATATCACCACAACAATTACATAACTGTGTGGAAAGACCATTGATACCATCACGAATGGATGTAATGCCATCATTAAGCATTGCATCACGGAATCCGTTGTTGGTATTTGCGATGATGTTCTGCTGACCATTGGCAAGCCAAGGATAGTCACCACCAAAGTTGCCACCGCCAAAGCCACCATTACCACCCCAGCCGTTGTTTCCCCAGCCGAGAAGGAGCAGGAGTATGATCCACGCCCAGTCACCACCGAATCCGTTGCCAAAGCCGTTGTTTCCGCTATACGGAACACCGCCGGTAGGACTAACGAGCATGGTAGTGTTCATGCCTTCACCATCTGTAAGTGCCATAAAGTTACCTCCTATAATTTTTGTAGGTTAGCGACTCATCATTTTTGATGAGCCGGTTTTGACCGCTCAAATTTGAGCCGTCGGTTTTTGACCCCTCAAATTTGAGGAGCCGGTTATGTATTAAGGCTATGCGCACTTGCCTTAAAACCAAAATGGTTGTAAAACACATTAAAATGCCGATTTTTGACATTTTACGACCAAAAATGCCGTTTTATGGTTCTTATCTGCATATATGTTATCGTCCAAGCATTCTCATGATCTGTTGTGCTTTTTGTACGGCCACGTTATACTGGCTCTGGGATACCTTTCCGCTATTCAGCATATCCTGAATTGCCCGGTTAGGATCTTTATATTGTTTTTTTAACTGTTGGATTTGTTCTGCTATGTTCTGTGTGGGCGTTTTTTGCCCCATCATCTGATAAAGGGGATTACTCATCTTCATCCTCCCTTGTTCGTTTCTGCATTAGCTTATCAAAGCGTTTCTGCATTTTTTCTTCAAATGAATGCAATTCCTCTTTTGTTACAAACGAATCGAAACTTTGCTGCACCGGGGCATCAGTTTGTGCGGAATCCCTAATCGTGTAATCCAGGATCTTCATGCTGGGCATACCACTCGCATCGGTGGACTTGAGATAAATGGTCTGGGCCTCGGAATCCCACAACTGAACCGTGGAATTAGGAGCCATTAAAAAAGATTTCGCCCCGGTTTCGCCCTGAACCCATATAATAGAACTTGCCGGCTGATTCTGTGTTTGAGGCGCCGGTGTCTGTTGCGGTGTGAGCGGAAAATATTGAGGCTGATAATTCATTGGATACAAATTGCCATAAGCCATGGTCTTACTCCTTTCGATACCAGAAATACTGTGGAATTTCCTGCGAAGAATTCCAAGAATCATAAAGAATACCATCCTGAATAGTGGCAGTGTGACCACCAAAACCCAGGACAAAAACGCCTTTGGGATGATCTCGACAAAAATCTGCTGCGGTGTAACAATCCGGGCAAGTATTGGAAATGGCGGAACGATAAAATCCGTGCTGCCGCAGGACAGATCCCCACACGGAATCACTTGATGGCATATCACCCATAAGATAACCATTCGTGACAATCATACTGTATGCGGTTTCCCAGTCTGTATCAAGAGCCTTTGACACGGCTCTGATAGCGCAATCGCCTACTCGTCTGCCTGTTGGATTAGGATTATATTCCTGCCACATCATCATCACCTCGACTTTATTATAAAAAATGGCCATGATTTTGCGATGAAATAAACAGGCAAATTTCGTGCAATTTAAGGGCAAAAAAAAATGGAGACCCAGGGGGAAAGGTCTCCATTTTTCAGAAAGGACATCTATGTATGAGAACTTACAAGCGTGAGAAAAGAATCTTTTCGCCTTTATAGACGATATTCTTGATTTGCCGGACAGACATATCAAATTCTTCCGCCAGCGGTTCGTACCTGATGCCGTCGATCAGCCTACGTTTGAGGATGCATCGATCTCTCAAGGAATGAATTCGTTCATTGATTATCACTTCAAGCTCTGCATTTGTATAACTACTTATTGCGTATTTTAACTCTGCCATCTCCGCCACAATTGCTGCATTTCTTATAGCCGGAATTCCCGCCTGTCTTTTTTACACGTTTTTTAGTTACTGTTTGCTTTATCTTCGCCATAATTCAAATCCCCTATGCCGGTGATAAAGGCATCGCCCATTCCTGTGTCTACTTCTTGTTCAACCGACATCTCATCAATATACTGATTATCGTAAATGACCCATGCCAGATTGGTGGCGAACAATAATACGGTTAAAACAACGCATAAAATCCACAAGCGCCCATTTGTTCTTTCAAGCCGTGTTGTCACACTCTCAAAGGCTACAAATGGCACTTTTAACTCCTTTTCATCCATTTCCTCACCTTATCCCGCTAATAGCGCAACAATCGCACCCAAGACCGCACCAACAATGCCGGTAAGCAAAGCACCAACGATAGAATCCCACATCTTGGCAGGTTTCGCTTCCAAAACCTTTAGCCTTTGCCCCTGTTCCTTCTGTTCTTCGGTCATATTTTTGACGGATAAGGCAAGCTCCTTGGTAGAAACGGTAAGGTCATTTATTTGTTTTTGGGTTTCTTCGACATCTCTCATGCGCCGCTCCAATCCCTGTAATCGCTGGTCATGTTGCGAGACCATGATTATAACCTGTTCGTTTTCCATTGGTTTATCTGCTCCTATCGTCTGTAGTTTATATCATATTGCGATCCTGTGTCTATTAACTTTCGATTATTTTACAATCAATTTTTTCTTTTGTCAAACTGTTACAGAATCCTCATCGACCCAGCCATAGACGCCACCGCTGATAAACTTGCCTTTTTCATCTATTCTGCGGCAATGATAAGGATGCGTTCCGCCCACTTTCGTCTTGGTGATCTTCGCAAGGCTGGCAATTTTCGTGTTCCCGGTTTTGGCGCTCTGCGAATTGTAATCCTTGCCGCCTAAAAAATAAACGATATCGCCTACCTCAAATTCCAAGGTATCTTCAACGGCTGGATTATAAATAAATCCAAGGAATGTGTAATTCTTTCCCTGACCCCATCTGCCATCAGCATTAGTGCGTTTCTGTGTCCAGAATGGTTTCTTCGCATTGTATCCGCTCTCGGATGTCACAATAGATCCATCGGCATTAATTTGCTCGACAATAGCCACATGACCAGCACCATCTTGTGGAGACATTGTTGCTCCTGCTTGCCATACCGCTACGGCCCCAAGTTTTGGTGTGAATCCACTTGTCACGCCCTTTTCTTTATAGTTCATAAAATTGATAAACTGTTCCGCATTCACGGGAGCCAGGTATTTCATATACCCTGCACCCACGATTTCATTGTAGCGCCCATAGCTATATCCAACGCAATTGGAAAGCACATCAAGACCATCCTGTGTAGGTTTGCCCTGAATCGCTTCGGAATAGCCGCCACTTTTTTTGGTATTATAATACGGATTTCCCTTTTCAGGAATCGTAAATCTCGGTACGAATTTGCTCATCGGTCATCGTCCTCCGTGCTGCTGATAATAATGGCGATTACGCATATATATGCGAACAATAGCAACCCCATTACTAATAGCGAATGAATCACTTTTTTAGCTGCTCGATTGCCTGAACCACCTTGTCATAGCCCACCATCGCCACAAGTGCGCTTGCAAGACCCATAAGCACCGCATAGATAATGTTATTCGTGGTAAAAGGGATTTCGGTCAGCTTATAATAAATGCAAGTTCCACCACCGCCCACAATTATAGCAGTGATTAGAGCAACAATATCATAGGCCGTGCAATGAACCGCCACCTTTTTGATCGCTTCCACGATCAGGCTGGTAAGCACCGAAAAACCGGCAAGTAATGCCAAAAACATCTGAACCGTCATATCATTCTCCTTTGTCTTTAATCTTGATCCCAAACAGTAACCCAAGTTCTACCGTCCAAGCGGAAAACCAGGCAACCGTTAGCTCTGATGGGATCGCCTTGTCGAACCCGGACATCACTAAAACGGCTGCCGTATACAGAAAAATCATCACCATCGCTACAATTGTAAAAATTGTGCGCTTTTTGAGTGGTTTCTTTTTAGACATCATTTTCCACCGGAACCAGATCCTCATATCCTTCAGTAGTGGCAAGAATGGTATCTGTATCTGCCTTCCATTTCTTATAAAGGCGAGTGGTCACAAAATATGCGCGATATTTTGCCTTGCCTGCCTCCACACCTCTTTCGTCTTTCGCCTGCATAATCATGCTTGCAATAAATGCCGACATATCGATTACCTCCTTTGTATTAAATCTCTCCCATAAGCGCGGGAAGAACATTTGTAAGAATATCATCAAGTGTAGCTTCAAGATTGCTAACACGTTTCCGCAAAACATCTTCTTCGCTCTCCGTTTGGTGCCATTCCGGGTTCTGTACGATCTCGCCATTATCATAGATGTATTTCGAGGGAATGTCAATATCTTTCGGCAATTCTTTTTCATAATCCACAACCTCAAAACCATCATCAAGGGCATACATACGGACATGATCCTCTGCATCCATTATTGCCCATTTCTGTTCGTTTTCAAAGACATCAAATATAATTTTTGCATCTGCAAAGAGAATTTTACCACTGGAATCAAGTAACAACTGCATGATTTACCTCCTTATTCACCTGTATAATATGTGCCTTTATCATTCTCATAATTTACACGATTATAAGCGTTTGATGTATCGCTGGAATCAGCAACCATTTTAGTCCATGTACCATTGACCGACGTCGTCCTGTAAACCGCTTTTGATATAGTAACCGCATAAATATATTCGTTATCTGACGAATGTTTTGCATAGGCATCGCTTACTGTGATCCGTGTAAATGTTTGAGGATTAGCAACGGGCGTTCTATACATGACGCCATCACCGTCATAAAAATAATAATTTCCTTTAAACTCAAACATTCCACCACGCTCGTAATGGTTGTGATATGTGTTTTCCCACAAGACGTATTTTGTGCTATCTACGAATACCCAACCAGTGTACGCATCCCAGCAAAATACGACAAAATGCTCGCCATTGTGGAATAAATGGCCTCCTTGACAGGTATTAGGTAAAGCATCTAACCTTGTTGCCGTCATATCAACAGGTGTCGTACCATTTAATTTAAACTTTAAAATCCACAAATAGCCGCTGGCCTTTAGCAGTACACCATACTCCCCAGACGGCGTTTTTGTAACAAGACTATAGTCGTTTTTGGTGATATTTGTTCCTTGTACTTGTTCAAGATCGCCAGTGATATAACTACTGACATCTATCATTTGTATCCGAGTACCAGTAACAAGATCATGTAAAAACACGCCTACGGTATTACAAGAGAAAATAATCCCGTCTCTTACTCCACAGCCCCACACAGCAACGCTAACCTGTGTGCTGACACTATCAGTAAGCATAAAACGATAAACATTACTACCAGAGCAAGCGCACCAGTATTCTGTTTCCTTATCGTACTTTATGCTGGCATTATAATAGGCTTGTACGGTCAATTTCGTCCTATTCGTCAACTGATCAATCGAGTGATAAATGTCTTGAGACGGATAGGTAAAAAGCAAATGTGATTCTGCGTTAAAAAACAACCGGGCCTTGCTATTGTCATCACCGATGTATGCTTTCTTCACTTTGCGGGCGAGATTATCCACGCCGAAATAGCCTTTTTTGCCTTTTCTTGCGAGATTATTCACGCCCAGATAATTAGCCTTTGCCATAAAGCACCACCTTACTCATATACAATGTATATGTCGCCTGTCGCAAGTTCGGAAGTGCCTGGAGTTAGATCCGTTGTTCCGGCATAAATGTTCCGCACCTGTTTCTCGTTTAAGGCTGCCACCGCCGTCGCATTTGCAATGACCTTCCCACCCAAAGTGCCACCTGTGATTTTGTCGGCAGTATGATTCTTGGGATCACGCGCATCCGATAATCTGGAATCATTTCCCTTGCAGGCCGTAGATGACGATGTTCCGAATTTTACGCTGATAGCACCGGCGCCCGATATCTGGATTCCAGTACCTGCCGAATAAGTATGAATTTGCCCGGTAATCGGATTGACCAGATCAAAAAGAGGCATAACAGATGCGATAGTAACTCCAGTCAAGGCTACACGATAAAGCGGAAAATCAACCTGGGGCGATCCCGTGCGAATATCCCCGGTCGCATAACTGGGATCTACGGCAGTACCCGCGGTTTCTGTACCTTTAATGACTTGAAGAGTAATGCTTTCATGACCCGTGCCACTATCAAGAGCATATCTCGCAACGATTAAATCATTACGATTCATCCCAACCGCGCCGGTATCTATGGTAATGGTGTCCATAGTACCCGGCTCAATGAGTGCGTGTCTGCCCTGCATGATAATGTTGCCGTCAGCAATGGTGATCGTATTGTTGTTTACCAGGGATGCTGCGAGCTTTCCGCCAATATCGAATACCATCGATCCTGTTCCGAAAATCGTCTGATTAAAATCTCCAGCATTGTTACTGGTGACATGAGGAATGCCGGTACTACCTGTGATTATCTTCATTTTATTGCATCTCCTATCTCATAGTTGACCTGAACTATGTCGTTTTCGATTGTGGTAATGATATCCACAACATACTGTGTAATCGAGATATCGGTCACAACATCGTGCGCCGTGAAACAATCGCCAATGCTTGCGTGTAGATCATCATTGGTTTTAATTTCAAGACTTTCGGCTTGGCGCATTCGTTCCTTTAACTCGGAAGCGGTGTTTTCCTCAAGATCCTCCAGCGATTCAACATTTGGATAATCATAAACTTCCGCAATCTCGTCTTTCCCGAAATAGAATTGCGTGTCACCAACGGTGCCATCTTCCTGTAGATATTTATGAACCACCTGGCGAGCTGCAAGATTCCCGGAACCAAGACCGATTATGTGGTTTATAGGCGATCCGCTCTTTTTGATTATAAAATCAAATAGATCTGATGTCAACTCTGATTCATTGGAATAATTTATGACCTCTACGGCTTCGAGAATGACCTTGTGAGCGGTTTGATTCCATGTTAAGGATAAAGTGTACCCATTATTCGACAACATGGCTAAAATGCCGTTATATGCGTTCACATAACGCTTAAATTGATAATTAACCGAAATGCTTGTGGACAACGCTCCCTCAAATATATCCGTCAATCCAACTCTCGAAATGATTTCTCGGATGTTGGCATTCAGATCCCCGCTAACAGTATAATAATCTTCTCCGGGATCTGGCTCCAATATCTTTCCACCTAAAATTCCTCTCCAGGTTCTCCCGCTCAATGTGGCGATTCCTTTGGCGGTGTCGATTTTGATTTCCTCGATATGCCCGCCATATTCCGTTCCTGTGTTACCATTTGTGATGTAAAAGTAATCACCGATATTTAACACGTTATCGTCAACAGTAGTGGCAATCTGGAAAGTACATTTACTTACATTGGTGCTTGCCTCATGGTCAAAAGCACAATCCTTGACGATGCCGATATCCTGAAAGGCGGAATTCATGTAAATTATGTCCATGCCGGTTCGCTCCTTTCTTCAAGCAGCGTAATTGATACATTACAGGATGGGGTTATGATGACCGAATTTTCTCCAGTTTTAACCTTTTCAAAGACATAATTTTCGATATCTCGATTATAAAATTGATTAACCTTTGTGCCATTGATGGTGGTCTTGGTTATCGTTTTATTCAGCGAATCAATCGTTAAGTATTCATTGTCTTGTAACGTACAATAGACCCTATGCACATCGCCTCCTATAATAACCGAAGGATTTGATGCCGGGCCATATATCTCGATGACAAAATTCGATGGCACAAAATTGGTGTTGATAAGGTTCTGCACACCAATGGGGGATCCATAATTATGAGGATAATCGAAAGGATAGTCTAATCCGTCACCGCCGGTCTCGATGGAATCCGGGCGGAAAACATAAGTTTTGCCATTGATCCATTTATTTTGCGTGGTGATAAAGGTTAGGTTGAATTTGAGAAATCTTGGATCATTATAATATGATTTCTTCGAGCCGTAAAAATAACCTTCCATGTAATAGTCGCCTATGATTAACCGACCATTCTTGCCAGCCAAAACATCTTTTTCGATGACCTCAAAAAGATGATTGGCCAAGGTATTTCTATTCTCGCCATAGATCAGGACCGGGACGGTCTTTTTAGTGACCGTCCGCTTAAATCCTGTGATTTTGTTATACTGGGAATTATATCCCCATTCATAATCTCTGACATCGTTCCGGCTGATAAGAATCCCATTTTCACCAAAGACTACACTTTCATTCAGGTGGTTTGTATAGGTTATTTTTTCAAGCATATTTCTGTATCAACCTCCCAAGGTTCTTGCCATTTACATCGATCTCGAACTCGTTAAGGACTTCTCTCATGGCCTCCGCCATTGCTTCAACAAGACCATTATGATTAGCTGATGTTCCTGCGACCTGGTATTCAGCCTTTCCGCCCACAATCTGATCGCCAAAATCAAAAGAATCAGCAATCTGGTCTGTAACGAGATGTTCGTTATCCCGGATACCCTCGGCAAAAAGTTTCATCATATCAGGTGCATATGTATGGAAGTTTGAGAGCGGTCCTTCTTCCGGCTCGGAGAATCCGATAAGGTTTCTAATCTTATCTGCAACACCTGTCACAACCTCCGCCACCTTACCAATGCTATTCTTGATACCATTTACGAAATTCTCGATAAGATCCTTACCCCAGGCTTTAGCACTTTCTACGATGTTATCTATGATGCCGGTAACAGTATCTTTAACACTTGTAAAAATATTGGATACCGTTGTTTTAACTTTGTCAAGTGGCTCCTTAATATGATCGTAAACTTTTGTAAAGGCATTTTTCACCCAATCACGAATGGTCGTGGTAACTGATATGACCACATCCTTGGCGGCCTCTATGCTCTCCTTAACTGTGCTTGATATTTTACCCCAGATTTCAGATGTTTTATTCTTAATCTCTGTCCACCCAGCCGTCCAAAGAATCTTAATAGCCTCAATAACCGTTTCAAACAAATATTTAAAGGCAGTAACAAGCGGCTCAATTACCGAATAGAAAGCATCCCATTTTTCTTTCAGCGAAGTGGTAAATTTTTCCCAAAGACCCTTGACATTTTCCCAGCCTTGAGTAATATGCCCAGTAAGTGTATCCCAAGCATTTTTTGTACCCTCAACTCCGTCTTTCCACCATTGCTCAACCGCACCAAAGATTTCAGGATGTTTTTCCTTGCCATTTTCCCAGGCATTCTGGATAACTCCCCAGACAGTTTCCGCAGCATCCTTGATTCCCTGCTTCGCTCGCTCGAAACCATCAGACAGGCTTGCCATGATTTTGCGGCCTGATTCTTTCATTTTCTCAATCTGCTCTGGATCCGTAAAGGCATCAACGATACCACCGATAATCTTCGGAATCGCTGAAACGATGCCGATGATAATCTTCGGAAGATCGGTAATTAAAGCCACAAACAGATCCACACCAGCTGCGATGAAATCAGGCAAATGTTCCATAAAGCCATTTATGATGTTCACAATCAACGTGGGCAAAACCTCAACGATGTTCTGAATAATAGCGGGAATATTGCTGACCAAGGATGACAATAGCGTTACTCCGGCTTGCATGATTTGTTCGGTCGAATTAAAGAACACCTCAATCATGTTATTAACGATTTCAGGCAACCGCTGGATTAATATCGGAATGGCCTGTATCAGACCATCGGCTAAAGCCACGATTAATTGCACGGCCATCTCGATGACATAGCCAAGCACTTCCGGGCTTGTTATGAATGACAACGCATCCATCAGACCGTTTGCAAGGTCTTTCATGATCGTGGGGAGATTTTGCACCACCAGATTTACAACCTTTGTAAGAACCGATTTCAAAGAATTGAAAATCTTGGGAGCATGATTGACGAGAACGGTGGCCATTTTCTTAATGAAATTAATGATTTTGTTTACTATGCCATCAAAATTCTTGTCGATTGTATCAAGCAATGTGTCGAAAACCCTGATCATTCCATCAATAATTGCCGGATATCCCTCAATGATGCCATCTCCGATTTTGCTTATAATCTGTATGCCAACATCAATGATCGTGTCAAGATTATCGGTTATGCCCTGACCCAGAGATGCAAGGAGTTTCCGCCCCATATCAATTGCTCCGGGCAAGGATTCTGCGAGTTTACCTAAACCATCAGAAAGAGCCGTGCCTAAAGCCGACATGAATCCCTCAAGACCACCATCTTTGAAACCTTCTGTTAATGCGGTCATGGCAGCCTTTGACCAAGACATCAATTCACCATATACTGGAGTTAATTCCTGACCAATGACCACTTTCAGGTTTTTAAATGCTTCGGCAGTTTGCATCGCCCCGGATTCCATGGTGCCGTAACGCTTTTCCGCCTCCGCCGTCAATGCATTATTGTTTTCGTAGGCCGCATTTGCCATATCGATTGCACCGCTCAAAACATCCGATGCCAATGCCAATGACTGGAGCATATTAGTCTGACGAATGCCTGACAATCCCAACTCCTGAAGCACTACCATGGCGCTTTTGCCATTCTTCTCAACATCCGTAAGGTTCGTGATAAACTTCTGTACAACCCCTATGGTGTCCTTGCCCCAAGCCTCCCTAAACTCGTCTACTGTCATTTCTGTGACATCGGCAAATCCCTGGAGATGCGCTCCCCATTCACCACCTTCGGGGCCTAACTCAACCGCTTTTTGCATGGCCGCCAAGGTCTGTGACATGGCGGTTCCACCAGCCTCGGCATTGATGCCAACGGATGACATGGCCGTAGACAGTGCCAGGATGTCGGTAGCGGAAAGACCGGCAATCGTTCCGGCTGCCGCGAGCCTTGTGGACATCTCTACGATATCCGATTCCGTTGTGGCAAAATTATTACCAAGATCAACGATTGTTGAACCAATTCTGGATGTGTTCGCCGCGCTATCCCCGGTTATGTTGAGGAAACGAGCCAGTGCGCCAGCCGCTTCTTCCGCATTAAGGTTTGTGGTATCACCCAGCATGACCATCGTCTGCGTAAAGTTCTCAAGTTCTTCCACACCTCGGATGCCCAACTGACCAGCGATTTCCATGGTTCCGGCGATACCCTCTTTACTCAAGGCCATCTTGGTAGAGGCTTCCATGATCCAATCAGATAATTGCTTGTACTCTTCCTCGGTCGCATCGACAGTTTTGCGAACGCCGGTAAATGCCGATTCATAACTTGAAGCGGCATTTACAGATTGCTTTGCAAATGCCACACCCGCAGTGGTAGCCGTGCCAATGGCAGCGGTCGCTATCCCGGCTGCTTTAGCAAGACCACCGCCTAATACACCTGCCACCGCTCCCATCTTTGATTGAGCATTCGCAAGACCGCTATTAAATTGTGAGCTATCCAGTTTAAGGACACCGAATAATTCAAATGCCGTTATTCCCATGTTCTTCACCTAATTTTAATCCCGCTTTCAGGATAATTTCCGCGGCTATCTCGCCACCAGATCTTGTGTCCTGAATTCTTGGATTAACAATGTCGTCATATGCTTTACCAATATACTGACCTTGTGGAGCAAGCTGAAGGCTTTTGGTAACATAAATACGGTATGCCTCTTCACGGTTGTAATCGTCAATCCGTGCTTCGACATACCGTAAAAAAGGCTTTATTTCCCGTCGTCCTCTATACTCTCCATAACAGAGCCAGAAGATTCGGTTTCCGTCTTTGCCTGCTCCGCATATCCGAAAAAAGATTTAATGGTATCGTTCTCTCCGATTTCTTTTATCAGATTTACCAAGCGCAAGATGATGTTCAAGCCATCAATTGGCGTGTCATCAATCCTCTGCATAATCTGTACGGCCTCTGCCTTGTGTGATTTTAAGATCTCGCTTGCAATCAACATCATCGGCTTTCCGCTTTTAACTACCTTTGCAACTTCGGGATCTCCTAAAATCCCGGTAAGCGGTTCGAGCAAATCTGCCCATAACTCAATCGCCTCATCGCCCTTGAAATCGGATAAACGTCTCATACCTTATCTCCTTTTCTGATTAATCGTTATCATCGTCACCCTGTTTGATATAAATCTCATAGGGAACAGTGTCCTGTGCATCCATCGAGTAGTGTCCAGTAAACTCAAAAGCAAACTGGCCTTTACCCTTATCGGTACTCTGGATCTGGAAACCGCCGGTATTCAAAGCATTCATAAGATGTATGGCTACAAAGCCAGCGCCGTCGCCTGTGTTCACATCAGAATAGTCACCGATCCACCACACTTCCTTGAAATCCGTCTTTAAGATATCATTTCGAGGAATAATGTGTGTGGCATCCTGACCATCCACATCTGCAGCCGCCGCAAGAAGAGCAACCGTTGCTGCATCGATCGTAACAAATGTTCCGCTGATCTTAACATCGTGTGAATCCAGCTTTTTCAATTCAAGCATATTCTTCGGGCAATTGTCGATATCCTCGCCAAAATCCTGAAATTCCATGCTATCCTGGAACTGAACTCCGCCAGTGGTCGCACCAAGAAGCCTACCAAGAACGCCTGTTGCCGGTGTAAAACTTTCCGCTAAAATACCCGCATTCAGCTGGATATTCTGGAAAGCAGTTACGGGGATCTGTGTGTATTTCATTTTTTTCCTCCTTATCGATTGAGAAATTCTACATTAAGATTTAAAATAATTCTTCTAACCATATCATCGCTCGGCTCACTCATCCTCTGCGCCCATGGTGTAGCCATCTGAATCCACATTGCACCACCATCAAACACTATCATTCGCCCGCCTCTTGTGATGAAGTCCTCTATTTGCTGGCATTTGTTTGTGATATCGGCCCAGGAACTGGATCGATACCACAAACTTGCCGTCTGCATCAAGGAAGAACCAAAAGAATCAGATGAAACCTCATATGTGATATATGGTAATGATGCTTTATCCGGCACTGTATTTTCATCATATGCCGGCAAGCCGAAGCTATTCCAAAAAGCATCAAGCGCCTGAAATTTATCCAAGAGTAGTCTCCTTTGCATTAACCTGTCTCATATTCAAGGCCGCCGAATTAGGTGTTTTCTTGTCATCGCCATCGGATGTTACCTTAAATATCTTGCCATCCGATGCTCGTCTAAACACATCATTCACTTGAAGATTTATGGTCTTGGATGTTGTTACTGTATATTCCTCGATAGCACCCTGAACCTGTGCGATCTGAACCGCCAGTGATGTGTTCTGAACGATTGCTGCATTGAATTCCGCACCATCCGTCCAAGTGGAAATATATCCACCATATCCATCTGGAGTGGTTCGCCTATCTAACAATATACACCTTTCCATCGCATTTGACAATAGGCTCATGAATTTTCCTCCCGTGAATCTGCTCCTTATTCATAATAGTAGATTTCAAGCGTTATTGCAAAATCTACAGGGACCTCTGCCGTTGAGGAGCTTGAACACTTGGGAGTACATACAAGCCAGTGGTATGTCTCATCAATGAATGTACCGATATTATTGCCAGTGTCCTTATCAACCAGTGCTTCTTCATTGGCATAGGCTTTATAATCCGGCGTTGTTGCATCAGTATATGAGCCACTCGCCACCCCTGATTGTTTGCTTACGCACATAATCAAGCCAACTTTTTCAGTTTCACTATCCTCCGTTCCCGAATAGGATATTGATGTCGCGTGAGCATACAAGGTCTTTCCTGCACCCTCGGCAATGTTAAGATTTATTTTGGGCTTGGTCTGCGAATGTTGTGTGAACGTCACTGTCGGACAAGTTATAGTACCAATAACGTGCTTCGTCTGGCTTGTACTAACAGTAATGCTAATACTCGTTGTTTCGGTGATTCCATCCTCGGTATAACTTACACCTATCGAATACGTTCCTGCCGTTGACATATCCACACTCGATGTGTCGATAACCGCTGATGCCGTTACGTCTGCCGATGTGCTATCGGAATAGTTAGCCATTACCGATATATCGTTTGTTGTCAACGTATCGCCTACGTTATAGGTTGTCGTGGTCTTGGTTGCGGTAATACTCTGCAATACCTTTGCCGATGCGCTTACAGTAATGCTGATAGAGGTTGTCTTGGTAACACCGCCCTCGGTATAGGATACACCGATTGAGTATGTTCCGGCTACGCTCATATCCACACCACTTGTGTCATACGTTCCGACAACTGTTGCCGTTGTGGTATCGTCATAGGTTGCCGTAACAGTGATATCAGCGGTTGAAAGCGTATCGCCTACGCTATAATTCGTTACTGTCTTTGTTGCCGCAATGCTCACAAGCGTTTTACTTGAAGGAGGGATCACGACGGGCGTGGTATCAATAATATACTGCGCTATGCCTATGAATTTGCCATCTTTAAAATTCCTGTTTCTGATGATAACGTGATTCGGATATACATCCATGACCGCGCCTTCGCTTTCGGCATAAATATAATCGCTCACACCACCATCGATAATATCTCTCGGAACGGTTAGGGATGAAACGTGTACCATTCGCGCCCCATCTGTGTTATATCTCGCAA
>JAEEGL016086965.1_pt1 | contig 24522 bp, 42 predicted proteins | sample 9134231 | NCBI WGS metagenome assembly JAEEGL01 (sample SAMN16246548, study PRJNA631951) | gut metagenome | biome: gut microbiome; feature: rumen; material: fiber-attached | host: Bos | place: Iran: Karaj | collected 2018-10
ACGGATAACTGCGCCAGAGATAGAGGAAATTACCTCACTTGGTTATACTAATTATGAAATTGAGCAAGAGGGGACACTTCCGTTATTTTTCAACCCTAAAGAATGGACTCTCGTTGAGGAAGAATTTCCTAAAATAATTTCAGATGAAAAGATGAAACAAATGGGAGAAGAAATTTCCAAAGCGGCGGTTGCTAATATCAAAGAGCAGTTTAGTAAAGTAATTAAAGAATACATTGAGAACCGCAACGATGGAACATACACTTTTGTTAACACTGAGGAAGAGCCAGTGGACTTGGAGAAAGAGATAGAGAAAAAGTGGAATGAATGTGATTCTATTGACGAAGGTATGGGTGCTGAGTATGCTAATATTGTTATAGAACAATTTGATGAAATATGCAAATACTTTTACGAACTAGGCAGAAAAGGAGGTAACAAATGAAAACAATGAAAATAATACCATTTGATATTGCTCTGAGGGAGCAAATTCAATCTGAAGAAAATCATTATCAGGGAAGATATAAGGTACAGACAAGGAACGGGGATGATGTAAAGATTATCTATTGGGATAGAGGAGATAAAAGAAACGGAGAGTATCCAATAGTTGGTTTGCAAATCATCGATGGTATTGAATTTATTACAACTTGTACGAAAGATGGAAAGTACACTCTTAATGCTGGGCCTAACAACAACGACCTTGTTCTCATTGACACGTGGGAACCAGAACTAAAGGAAAGCGAGGATGAGAGGGTAAGGAAGGCGATTTTGGGGTTAGTTTATCTTGATGGAATTGAACCAATCCTTACTAAATGTTCTGTAACAAGAAGTGATATTCTTTCCTATCTTGAAAAGCAGAAAGAGCAGAAACCTGCTGAGTGGAACGAGGAGGATAAACACAGGTGTGGTGACGCTATCTATTTTCTTGAAACAGCGAAAAAGCATTATGCCGATACTTCAGAAATTGAACTCACTATTGACTGGCTCAAATCACTCCGTCCACAGCCAAAAGATAAGCAGAAATCCGAAGAGTGGAGTGAAGAGGTTGATGATGATACTCGCAAGAGAATTAAGGAAGTAGGGCTAACTCAACAACAGGTTGATTGGCTCAAGAAGGGTAGGACAATCTTTGGGCAAAGAGAGGAAGAACCTAAACATACGGAAGTGTGGGTAGAAGGTAGGACAATTTTTGAGCAAGAGGGAAAGCCAAATAACTGGAAACCAACCAAAGAACAGTTAGGTTACCTTTCTAAAGCAATTGCAACACTCGCAGAAGAAGGAGATGGCAAGACTGCTGCAGTGTTAAACGAATTGAGAAAAGATTTGAAAAATTTATAAGGAGATTGGGTTATGACACGCAAAGAAGAAATCCAATTTAATGACGGTGTTTGGTTTGCTATCCAAACTATTATTGTGGATTATGATGAGCCGACTATTGCGAGACACATCTTGTCCGAGTTAAAAATAGATAAAAAGGAAATGCGTAGATGCCAGAAAAAGTCAGGTTATTTAGATGAGATAATGAGGGAGTTTATTAATAACTGTTAAGAAAAGATTTGAAAAATCTGTGATTGAAAATTGAAGAATAAATTATGAAGAAGATATTTTTTATTTTAATGTTGTTCCTGTCCGTTGAGATGAGTGGACAGATTTCTTTGGGCGTGAAAGGTGGATTGAACATCAATCAACTCATTCTCCCACCAACCATAGGACTCGGACATGCAATAAGCAATGCAGACCTCGGTTACTTTGTTGGTGTTTCAGCCGAATATGAGAAGAATAACTTCATCATTGATTGTTCTCTTCTCTTCAACAACAAGAAAGGAAGATGGGAATACTACAAAGAGTATGATGGATTTGACGGAAGCCTTACGGACAATATCAATTATCTTTCCCTGCCGATTACTGGTGGCTATAAGTTTGACTTTATAGAGGATATGAAACTTGTGTGCCTGGCTGGTATCTCAATGAACTATAAGTTGAATTCCTATGAGAAATTTAGGATTTATGGAGAGGGAGAAAGGGCTGATTTTGGCTATAGAAGATACAAGAAATTTCCATTGGGTTTAGTCTTGACCTGCGGTGTTGAAACAGGAAGGGCAAGAATTTCCATGGGTTATGATATTGGGCTTACTCACGCACTTACCACGAATTATGATGCCGAAGATGGTGTTGAGAGAAAGGGATATATGAGGAACTTTATAATGAGTGTCAAGTATTTCTTCTAAATCTTGGCAAAAAATAGTGTTTTATGCCGAAATTTAGCGAATCAGGTAGAAAAAATTGCAAAAACTTTCTACCTGATTTGCTTTTTTGAAGAAACTTTTGTATATTTGCACCAAAGGACTAACATATAATGAAAAGAGAAGACACAATAGACATTATAATTGCGATACTGTTAGTAGCATCGTTGCTCTTTGCCCTTTATGGATGGGTAATACCCCTTTTATGATTGAATAATAGATAAAAATTTTTATAATGAACTTATTAACTGAATTAAAAAATCATATTGATTATGAGTTTTCTCGTAATACTTTTGCCATTCTGAAAGAAAGTCGTGGCGTCGTTACTGACATTGATATGTTTATTTCCAACATTTCTAAAGCAGCCGAAAATCAGATAAATACTGCAATCAGGACGAAGACGGAAATTGAGCAGATATATACAGATAGGAATACACAAAATGCCTTGAATGGTGGTGCAAAATTTTTCTTCTCAGAGTTTGATATCTCCTTAACATTTGGTTTCGCAGATAAGAAAAGATATGGTGGATATACTGATATGAAACAATCCATAATTCAGACGAAAGAAGGTGGTGTTATTTGCAGGCCAACAATTACGCTAAGGATTTTTGGCCCTAAGGAGGAAGACTTATATTATGTGTTGTCTTTAGGACTTGGACACGAATTAGTGCATATTTATAATTTTTATAGATATTGTCTTGAGAACCAAAATGCAGACCTTATAGCCAATTATAAGTCACAAGGTTATGATAAATTCTATTCAACACTCCAATGGGGTACGGGAATAAGAAAAAAGGTTGCCAAGGCATTATATATCCTTAATCGTGTTGAAAGGAATGCTTATATTGGAATGCTAAGGCAAGAACTGCAATCAAAGAAAGATGAAATTCGTGGTTCAAAGAATGCCTTAAGTGTTGTAAAACGGACAGAATCTTACAAAAAATTTCAGGACTTATCCAAATTCATTGATGACTTGAAATCTCTTGACCCTGAGAGCGAAGAGGCAAAGCGTATTGTCTCGGAAGTCAATGATATGATGAAGAAGAATTACACCACATTTGGACAGGTGATTAAATATTTCACTCAGAGATGGGAAAAGTGGAAGAAAAAGTATATGATTATGGCAAGTAAGATTGTCTATGATATATGGTCGGAAAATAATTTACCAATGGTTCCAAATTCAAACCAGATTTAATAATAAAGAAAAATATATTAAGTTATGCTTACGAAAGAAGATTATATGAAGTTAGATAAGGAGAGGTTGGCTGAACTCCTTGTTGAAAGGGATACGGAAGATAAAAATAGGCAGCCATTTGTCTTTCCTGAATTTCCAACTACGCCACCAGTTAATCCTGTGAAGTATCCATATGGAACTCCGCTTTGTCCGTTGAATGGCGGTGCTTGTACCAATCCATTCCGTGATTGCGTGAATTGTCCAGGAGTGATTAGCACAGGTGGAGGAAATTATCAATGGCAGACTGATACAAAGGCAACAACAGATACTACATTTTTAGATAACTATGATGAGTATTGTTATTATGGCGGTGTTTGTACTGACCCGTTCCGTGATTGTGTGAATTGTCCTGGACTTAAGAAAACTAAAAAGCCTCATGATTGGGAAACCACTTCAACAACATTAGATGGCAGTATTTCATGTTCCGTAAATGATGATGAAAAGTTTAATTCCTCAACAACAATTCAGCCAAACAAGTATGGCTCTATAACACCAACCGATGCGAAGGAGTGGATTTACAACAAGGGTTTCCATGATGGTGAGAAACAGGCAGAAGAGAAGATGCAAGAACGCCTTGAAGAAGAATGGGAAAAAGGAAATGATGTCGGTTATGAGGATGGTGGAGATGATATGCTTATGCAGATGCCACATTGGAAGAAAGCAGATGCTGAAGCAAACCCAATTGGAATACGGACTAATGGTATAATAAATGGTATTCTTTTTTGGGACAAATGGTGGGTTGATGTTGATGAACTTAAGGAAAAATTGCCGAAAGATGAGGGAACTATCTATTGTGATAGGGCTCATATTGATTATGTCAATGAAGAAGAAGGCATTGAAGAAGACAAGAGCATTGCCAAGGGGTGTGATGAATGGAGCAAATTTTATAACAAATACAAGAACAAGAAGAAATGACAAAATTTATTTACATTAAGGATTTGGAAGGAGTGCATACCTATTGGGGTGCTGATGAACTCCTTATTGCAAAGGAAGATATTGCAAGGGTCGAGAAGACAGAGAACAAAATCACCGTCGTCTACAAGGGTGGTAACGACATTACCTTGTATTCAGAGAACAAGGAAAAGATTACTGACCTATGGGGAACTTTCCTGTGGGAACTGGGGGAATAATGCTATTATGAAAGGATTTTTCAAAAATAAATGGTTAAATCTGGCATACATAATCATATGTATCTTGATTATCGTGGCGTATTATTGCTCAATTATCTTTGGATGGACTAAGAGCGAGAAGGAGGAGAAGATATCTGTCAAGACAGAGTTGTCTACTGAAGACTCGGTAAAGGTAAAGGCATCCTTTGAAGATATCTGGGAAAGCAGTCTGACAATGGAAGAGGACGATTTGTAGGTATTAGTGCTTTGGTTGGAAGTTAATGCTGGCGAGAAGAATCTTGTCAGCATTTCTTATTTATTTTCACCCTATCAACTATTTATATGTGATAAAAAGGTTTAATTATGAAGAAACTAAAGAAATTTCCAAACAAATCATATTATGAGCAATGGCTTGATGACGCGATTAGTAATGAAGATGACGTTTTTCCTCTTGTTGCATATATTGCAGATACAAAAGAAACAATAATAAATCCTGGGTATGATGTGCTACCTCTTACAATTGAAATGTTAGAAAATGGATGGTTAAATATAATCAACAACAATAGTGTTTATATCTATTATAGTAAAAACTATGGGTCTTGGGATAATATTTATCGCACCAGTGCTTCTATTGAGGTTAATAAGGGGGATAAGATAAGAGTTCGCAGCACTCTAAATAACACAAACGGCAGGACGTATATTACTTCAAGCGCAAAGCATAAAGTTTACGGGTGTCTTGCCTCACTATATTATAATGATGCTTTTTTGGGAAAAAACGGCGGTGCATATGATGGGTGGTTTCAACAGGACACTGGGCTGATAGATGCTGAAAATTTAATTCTTCCTCTAAATGCAAATTTGGAGTACTTATTCCTAGGGTGTGTCAACTTAGTCACAGCCCCAAAATCAATTAATCTTAGCGGTGATACCAGGGTATGGGGTATGTTTAGCAATTGTCTTGCGTTAGAAAAGGCCCCACTTATTGATTTTAGTGGGAAATATACTGAATTCAATTTGGGCCAGAGTCCAAAAATTAAAAGAGTTGATGTAAAAAATTTAGAGTATAATGAGGGACATTGTGGAAATGTGTTCAATACTACGAAATTAAATTACGTTATTTGCAACCAATCAGAAGGAAGTAGTGTTATGCCACCAGTATTTTTAAATAATATAAAATCAAACATCCCTGAATACGAACTTGAATATTCAAAATCACAAAGTAATACGAATGTATATATGTATTGTGATGACTTTTTTGGTGGATTGGTATATGGTGAGGGATTTAACTCATTAGAGGAGTGGTTTAATGAATATGGTCAATATGGAAGGCGCTACAAACTTGTCGGTGATATTGAAATTGACCAAGATTGGGGGTTATTATGGGAATTGGCTAACCCCGCTTTCAGTGGTGAAGAGCAATTGTGCACAGCAACGTACTTAGTAACAGATGGACATTTGAGCCTAAATAACTTAAGTGATGTTTGTGACGCTAATTTTAATGCAATAGACCTTGCATTATATAATGAAGAAGACCCTGACGTATCACACTTAACAAACCCGTTTATCGCTGTGTTAGGTAGTGACCTTCAGGATTCATATGATGTTGACGAGTATTTTGGATGGCATTGTATTCCTTATGTAATGGAGGGGGTATAAAGTTTTTTTTGACCAACTATAAAATTAGAAACCGCAGGAAGATGAGTTCTTGCGGTTTTCTTTTTTTTTTTCAGAAGATGGGCCATCCACCTAAGTTTATCCCATTCTTTTCGTAACTAAAGCCGTACCTTTCATCATCCAGTTGATAACCGATATCAAACGCCTCCTCTACATTTGGAACAATGTCATTATATGACCTGAAGTAGAAAGTGTCAGGGCTATAGACTACATTCATTGGCATTATATTATCCTTTCATATTTTATTGTGTCGGAACAGATGCTCTCGTATTCTTTAAATAGTCCCCTAATGGCATTATTTTCCTTTCCCAGGGAACATTCTACAACCTTATAAGTAAAATTATCGTCATATCTGATGGTCTTAGACAGTTCGGTAGCAAGGGCGGCGGCATCTTCTTTCTTCAGGAAAGAGTGGAAAGCATCTCCCCTAACGATGGTCTGGTTCTTCTCCTTTGAGTAAGTAAAGTCCATCTTCTCCGCCCCAGTTTTATATTCTTTTCCTAAGGTTACTAACATCATATGATAAGGTGCGGAATAGATATTATTCCCGTGGTCTCTAATGACCTTATAGCATTTAATATCCTTACCTACCTTCTTGAATTTTGGTTTCCCATTAACTTTTAAACACATAAAAACTTTTCTGCAAAGATACAAAAAAGAGTTCAAAAAGCCAAAAATAAGGTATAAAAATGACCCATTTTTCTTCAAAATTTACACAGCATGATTTAACGAGTGAATTTCAGGAAATTAGATACGCAAAATCACTGCGTTCTCTATAAGACCTTATTTTCTTCCCATAAAAAGTCCTGGTCACAATAACCCAGGAGGGCTTTTTTCTACGCAAGAGAGTTGCGTCTGGATTTATTTTTCCCTCAATTACGTAATTTCAATGCGTAAAACTGGCCAAAAATGGCTATTTTTGTGAATGAAGCAATTCTGGAATGTTAAAATATGGGGCAGTTCCCTCTGCTAGGAGGGGAGGTAAATTTGAAACGATATCTCTCTACCTTTGAAAGGGCGCTGATGTCTTCAAACGGAGTGCGGATATCTGGTGTCTCTTTCCATTTTCCCTTGAGGTTCCAGATGTCAAGACTGTGAAATATTCTCATCATAAAAGCCTTTTTTATATAAAAATAAGAGAAACCATTGGATAATCAAGATTTTTTTGTAATATTGCAGAAAAAGGAATAGATGGAATTAATACCAGACAAGCAAAGAAGGGCCTTCCTTACCCAACGACTGCTCAGCAGCCCTGTATTCAAGAGGGAGGGGATGACCAAGAAGGAAAGGAGAGAACTCTTCAAGAGGGAAGAGGTATTGGTTGATAAGGAAAGGAGCCTGAGGCTGGAGATTAAGGTGGACAAGCCTGTCTCCTGGCTTTTCATTGACACAGACTTTGATGATGTCAAGGATATAAGGAGCCAGGTAGCGATAGTGGCATTATACTTCATCGAACATGGGAAAGAGATTAAGGAAAGCCTGGGGATAGATGGTATTATTGTGCCAGTCTTCTGCTGGAACGGGGTCGATGAAGATGAGATAATCAAAGATGACCTTATCAGGAGGACGGTAGTATCATCACTATATGCAATAATAGGAGCAATGTAACTAAAAAAAGATTGAAAAGATATGAATAAGAAAGCAAAATTCGAAAATGCCCTTTGGGAGAAGTATAACGAGGCCTTCATGAAGATGGAAGACACCCTCAGGTCCTGCAAGACGGAGAAGCACCTAATGACTACAAGGTTGTGGATAGACGAGGTCCTTACCAACTACAAGGAAGCGGAGACGGAAGGAAAGCCATCCAGGACAAGGGAGATTGCAGAGGAATATACAGAGGATTATATGATGAAGAAGATAGAGACCTTCAACGAGATATATTTCGAAATGCTTAGAAAGATAACAAAGGAAAAGACAGAAGACCTTAAATGCTACGAGAAGGACTGGTCCGATGCCAAGAATGGGAAATGCCCTTGTTGCTGAATAAGGAAGAATTTTATCCCAACCCAGGCTATTTATTAATAAGAATAAGAATTATTGAATAAAGATACCATGAAAGTAAGATTGACCGAGTCACAATTGAAGGATATCGTAGTTGAATGTGTCAAGAATATCCTGAAGGAAGAAGAGGGAAAGAAACTTCCGATACAGATAGTAGGAGGAAACCTGGAAGGCCTGTATGACAAGGATACCTTTGAAAAGGAACATGCCAACCTGATTGAGGGCTATGTAACCCCAGAGCAGTATCCTCACCTGACACCGAAACTCCACGGCTACCCTTTGCTGAAAGGCCTCATCGGCCCGATGTTCAACGGAGACAACATCAGATATGAGACCCAGGAGGTATATGACGTCCTCAGCATGTAAGAAAGACAGGACATACCCCAACTAAGATTGTCGAAAGAACCCGTTAGATGATAAGTCTGATGGGTTTTTTCTTGTGTTAAAGAAAACTTTTTTGTAATATTGTGGAAAGAAAGGAAAACTTATTGTTAAATGGTAGGAAAGAGAATTATTATATGGACAAAGGAGAAATGTATCGAAGAAGCAAAGAAATATAAATCAAGGGGAGATTTTTCCGAAAAAAATCATGGTGCATATAAGGCAGCATTAAGAAATAATTGGCTTGATGAAGTATTTCCGAAACCTGAAAAAGTGGAAGAAGGGAACAATACGTCAGGCATATATATATTAAGAAATAAGATAAACAACAAGAAATACATTGGCCAAGCGATAAATCTCAGAAGAAGACATATAAATTTTCTTTGTGAAACACGCAAGTATGGCGGGCATGTTATAGATAACGCAAGGAAGAAGTATGGGCCAAACGCCTTTGAATACAGCATTCTAACACATTGTCCTACGGAAGAATTGAATTATTGGGAAGCCTTCTATGTGGAAAGGCTTAAGACAACAACACCAAATGGATATAATATGACAAACGGCGGAGATAGCGTTGTTATGTCAACAGAAGAATATAAGAAGGGAGAAGAAGAGAAACTTAAAGAATTTATCCTATCAAAAAATCCGAATCTTGATGTCTCTAACGTAAAATATGAGAATAATTTCGCTAACGTAACGATAGTATGTCCAAAACACGGTAGTTTCAAGAAATCGCCCAATGCTATAAAAAATCGTCAAACCCATCATCTCTTATGTCCTAAATGCGTCAAAGAAGCAGAAATAGAAACTTTCAAAAAGATTTTTTTAAAGAAAGCGAAAAAGAAGTTCAACGGGAAATATTCTTATGAAAAATCAAAATTAATACAATATAACAAGAACATAATAGTTACCTGCCCGATTCATGGCGATTTTAAAGTTCTTCCTACTAATCATCTTTCAAAAGACAAGAGAGGAGGCGGATGCCCGAAGTGTAGTAAGGAAAGACATCACGACGAAGCAATGCTCAGAGAAGGAGATATATTGAAGAAAATAATATTGGAGAAAACTAATGGAAAAATCTTGCTTGACAAATATGTGTATAGAGGTAACAAGGAAAAAGTGACGCTTATATGCCCAAAACACGGCGAATTTACAATGATGCCCCATAACATAAAACTCAGTAAAGCAGAAATGTGCCCAGAATGCATAACCGAAGGCATACTGAAGAGAAGAACAAAGAAAAAGCATGGCATAGACGTAGATTCAAGCACCAAGGCATTCATCGTACAGGCAAAGAAGACACATAAGGACAAATACGACTACTCAAAGGTGGTTTACAAGAAAGCGCATGATAAGATATGTATTATCTGCCACGAAAAGGACAAGGACGGAAAGGAACACGGAGAATTCTGGCAAACCCCAAACAACCATCTCTCAGGCTATGGCTGCCCCAAGTGTGCCACCATAACAGCCCAAAAGGACAGAAGAAGGACAATAGAGCAGTTAGACATGGAAGGAAACGTCATAAACACTTGGCATGGATTCAACAGTATTGATATAGGAAAGCCGTGTAGTAAAAGTCATATCATTTCTTGCTGTACAGGACGCCGCAACAACGCCTACGGCTATAAATGGAGATATGCCGATGACGAAGAAAAGAAAACAGAGAAGAAAATAAGACAACTCGACAAAGACAGAAACCTGATAAGGATATGGAACAATATATCCGAAATACACAAGGAAAAGCCTGTCAAGTCAACACAACACGTGAAATCATGCCTGAACGGAAAGATAAAAACCGCTGGGGGATATAGATGGGAATACTGTGATTGATTTGCTATTCTGAGAATTTTTTTGTATATTTACAGAAAAGTAGGGAAAATGTATAAGAAAGCAAAAAATGATATGGAAGAAAGAAAACAATACATTATTGATTTAGATATACATAAAGAAATTCCTTTTCGTGGGTTTATTCCTAAACCATGGAGATGTGCAGAGGACGTTATCGTATATAGAGACTTAAAGGAATCTGTCTTTAAAAAGTCTAATACGATAGAAAAGCATAAAAAGATGAAGGGAAGGAGTGTGTGGGAAAGACATTTTTTCATTACCCCATCAGATGATATTGCTTACGATGATTTTTGTGATTCATTTGAGGTTATAGGGGGATGTGCCGCACATGATAAAAACATTGATGATAAGTGCTTCTATTCCATTATACCACACAGTACACCTATTTATTTTACAAATGAAGGCACAATTGTGGCTGAGAAGATAATTTCTTTTAAGGATAAAAAAACTTTCGACGAATATGTGGCGGTGAATTGCGTTGCCCCTATAGAACTCTTTAAAGAAAAGTTAATTGAATTTGTAAATAAAAATTATTGATTTCTGCCATTTTTAGGAGTGAATTAACTGTGCGGAAATGAGCCCGAAATGGCGGTTTCGGAAATAGCGGTTTCGGAAAAAAGAACTTATATCATTATATTAAAAAATCCGTCTCGGAATATTTTTCCTTGACGGATTTTTCTTTTTGGCAATGGCTTTACTCACATTTTTTGCAATTTTTGATGAATTTTAGGGGTAGAATTAACATGGGAGAAAATGGGCTGAAAGGGCGGTTTGAACTGTGTCTTGTCAAAATTCTCTACAAAATTTTTTCCAAATTTCCAAGAAAAATAAACCCAGGCAGTTACCTTTCGACGTCACTCATTCCCACCGAAAGGACTTCCACACCTAATTATCTGGCCAACAAGCACATCCCCAACCAATGACGACCTAACAATATCTTTTTCAACCACTTATCATTACGCAACTAACATTTTTTCACGAAAGGCAATATTTTGGCTATTGATTTTTATTTTTTATTGACTTTTTCGCCATAAAATTTTATTTTTATAAAAAAATGGAATGGCGAGGATTAAAATATTGTGTTTGCGATTGGCCACAATTCAATAACCGAAGAATCGTTGACTATAGCGATACTTATGAAGTTTCGTCTGAAGGTGACATACGCTTTCGGAAGACGAAAGAACTTTTGGAGAAAAAAATAAATAGGGATGGGTATCAGTTTGTCACGCTAGTAAAAGATGGAATAGAGAAAGACAGGACTGTACATCGTATTGTTGCAAGCACGTACCAAGACAAATGTGGCGAAATAAATGAAGTGGTTAATCATTTAGATTGGAACAAAACCAATAATTCGGTAAGCAATCTCCAATGGTGTACCAATAAAGAAAATTTAGAATATGGTGGCAACCCTAATGTTCCGCCAAAAAGGAAAAAGAATAAAGGGGAAAACGGCCCATATAAAGGAGAAGGCTCCCATGCACCGAGACTAATAGAAGATTTTGATTGGCGAAAATATAGATTGACTACCATTGAGTAGTCATTTTTTTTGCGCAGAGTGGACTATTTATTATATGTATAAGATGATTTGCATATGGAATTAAATGAGGAAAAGATACGTGGGATTGTGGAGGCTGTCTTGAAGGAGATGGCTTCTGAGGAGGCTGAGAGGTCCGCTGAGGCGGAGTTGAGGCATTTCTGTGACAGGGTACTGTTGCGCAGATTTGGCACGGTGACTGTAAGGAAAGTCCTGTCCAAGGTTGCAGGGGAATATTCTGGCCCAAAGTACAGGAACCCGATTGGTCTGGATTTATAATAAGGAGTTAAATTAATTGAGTATATTATGAAGGTAATGTTAAGCGAAAGCCAGTTGAGAGGCGTTATCCGTGAGTGTATCATGGATGAACTGGGAAGGAAGGGTCTCCTGAGGGAGGGTTATGACTGTTTCTTTGGCTCGTTCTGTTGGGAGGATGTTGAGGATTATCTTGGAAAGAACGGCATTTTCATGTATGATGAGGAAGGGAATGACACCAAGGACTGGAAGATGATTGAGCAGTATATGCACAAGTATTTTGAATATGACATCCGTTTTGATGCTGTATATGAGCCTGACGAGTGGCACAGCGAGGTTGCGGCATATGAACCTGGCGGATATTCTGTCGGAAAGATGGAGGAGGATGATGGTCTGAAGAAGGACATGATGAGAATTCCAGATGCTGAACTGAGGGAGAAGTTGCTTGGTTGTTATGATGGTCTCATCGAGATTGCTAAAGAGAAGGCTGGGGACGTTTATTAGGATTATATATCAGTGAATGACAGAAAACGAGAATGGCTACCTTTTTACGGGTAGCCATCTTTTTTTCATTAAGTCTTATCCTGCTTGTCTTCTGGCGGGTTATTATCCTGGTTGGAATATTTACCGTAACCATAGGCCTTGTCCAGTCTTCCGCAACCCTGAAGGAGGAAGAATATCGCCACGATGAACAGGGCGACATTCACGAAGGATGTGGAGAATGTCACTGTGACGGCCATGTAGAAGCACCCTGCAGCGAGCAGGAACATAGCAAGAGTAATTAATTTAGATAAAATATTAAGCATATAGTTAAAGTTATTAGTCAATATAAATAGTTTGAGATTGGGGAAAGATTTTATAAAATTTGGCACCTATTCTTTTTTTTGCCCAGTAATAGTATTACGCAATATCACTTTGCGTAGTTAATAGTTTAATTTACTGACAGTTATAAGACTACGCAAAATGGTTGCGTGATTAACTCATTGGCTAATAATGTCTTATTTGGCTAACAATTTAATAGTTAAACAGTATTACGCAAAGACATTGCGTAGTATAGTGCGTGTCGGAGACTATATTATTCATTGGTCGAGACGTGTTGGCGAAAACATAATCCATTGGTCCCATTGACCCCTGACGCCTGTTTCCTCAGGCTTCCCCCTGTACTGCAGGTGGGCTATTTAAAATTTACTGGCCACGCTAAGTCATATTTCAAATTTTAAGTGGCGGGGGACAAACCCTTCCGCTGGTTAGCAATATAAGTTATCTGGGGACGGTGCCCCTCACTGCAATATTACAAAAAGTTTTAATTTTTTCCAAATTTAATACTATTTATTTTTCAGAATAACAGATAATTAAGTAACCGCTATATGGAAATAAAAAAGATGATGAGAAACCACTATTTCGTAGCATTCTTCTCAACATTGGCTGTGGCAATGGGATTGCTTATCGCTAGTTTCCTCTTACCGCCACAGGGGAAGATTGACCCTTCCGCATTGAAGGCCTCCGCAGAACTGTTCATGTGGCCAACCCTCGCATTTGGGGCAAAGGCTGTATATGAATGCCGCAGGTGTAAAGAGAAGGAGGAGACCCAGGAGAAGAAAAATTAGTACGCAATTGCGGACAATAGGTAATAAAAAAGGGCACAGTAAGGAATACTGCGCCCATTCTTGTTTAACAATAATAATATTTAGAGTATGAGATTTTCTTTTCGTCAGAACAGATAACTCTCCAGTTCCTCTGCCTTCCTCAGATACCACTGTTCCTTCTGGATATCCTTCTCTGCCGTCTCTCCTGGCTTGGTACCAGCCCTCATCCTGTACTTGAAAGCATTTAACTTGCAGAAAGAAATCGTCTCGTGGGCTCCAAAGAGTTTCACCATCATATCTATCACCTCCATATCATAGTTATTATAATGCTTAGGGTGATTGACATATTCATAATCGGTTACCGTCTCCTTGCTGTAAGGGCTCTTCTGTGTCATTTCCACCACATCTTTCAGGGTGTCATGGCAACTGTCATCCTTGGTCTTGAGTATTCCCAAGGTTTCGGCTGCCTTCTTGGAGTTACTTATCTGCTTCTTGAGGTCTTCCCAGTTCTCCCCAGGGACGATTTCATTGTCACCCATGGAGACCTCCTTGTTAACTGCCATTCTGGCTTCCCTGGCTTCCTTCGGCGCGTTGTGGTCTTCCTGGGATACCGCCTGTCTGCTGGCCTGCCTGTCTTCGGCCTTGTCCAGGAACGGTTTCTCTATTGGTCCCAGGGCTCTCTTCGGCGCCTTATCCTCCTTGCGAGTTAACGCTGTAAGGAAATCTTCGCGATACTTGTCGTAGTTTACACAACCGCATTTACTGTCATCACATGTGTTGTGAATAAGAGTCTTGTCTACTTTCTCTTCCAGGTTCTGAGTGTCGACCCCCTTGTCCTGGTTCTTTACATTGATATTAATTCTTCTCTTCATACGTATATAAGTGTTTAATTTATTAATATTATCTAGCAACGCTGACGCCCGCGGTCCTGAGTTTCTTAATGGCGCCTGCCACAATCTGTCTGATACGCTCGGCGCAGCAATCATACTTCATGCCTATGTCATCATTTGAGTAAGGATGGCTGTATCCAATCCCGAAGGACATGCACACGATATCTCTCTCTTTCTCTGAGAGGACTCCCAGGAGGGCCTGCACGGTAGACTGGGTCTCTTCATTAGCAGCGGTCTCCTCGTAGCCGTTCTCGCTAGCGGTCCTCTGTACGTACTCGTCGGTATCCTCAAGGTTCATGACGTCGTCGCCGTCTGCAACAGAGGCGCCAGTGGATACTATCAGGGCGCTCATCAGGTCACGCGGGTCCTTTATCTTTATACCGTACATCTCCTGACACAGGTCAGCAAGTTCGAATTCTGTGGCCTCTCTGCCATGGTCCTGGCGGAAACGCTCAGAGGCCTTTCTTATCTTAGGGATGTTGTTGTAGTTAACGTTGACCACTGTCGGCTGAACTCGGCATACGTAGAGATTTACACGCTGTCTCACATAATGAAGAGCGTAAGACATGAGCCTCAGGCCACGAGTTGGCTCGAACTTATCGATAGCCTCCATAACTCCCAGGGCTCCCTCGCTGAACAGGTCCAGGAAATTCTCCTCAGTAGCGAATGGCTTCACCAGGGAGACGATGAGTCTTGCATTCCCCATAACCAGACGGTCTCTGGCCGCGGTCTTCTCCTCGTCTGTGCTCTCAGGGTTTCTGTAGATATCGAACAGTCTCTCTTCCTCCTCAGGGGAGATGACGTCGATGTGATTAAGGTCCTTAAAAAGTAAATTAACTAAGTCTGTACGATTAATAATGTTTGTATTCATAATATTTTAAAATTTTTTAATAATCAAGTTTTGTATTAGTATATACTGTCGAGTATGAAAAATCTTTCATCTCATTCAGTATTTCTTACATGATATTTTACTATACAAATATCGTGCCAAACTCGACAAAAGACAATATTTTTTTCAATTATTTTTTACCTGTCAATTATCGATGACAGTAAATTATACTACAAATACCGTGCCAAAGTTACAAAACAAGTGAAGTTTTCTTAAAATTTTCTTGCTTGCTGGAAAGAAAAAAGGCCTGGACTAGCCCCAGGCCTTGATACAGAAAGCGGGACGATAAGGCCGTCCAGCCTGTTGTCGTATTAATAATAGTTTTGCTAAATAGACATTGCTGTACGCTTTCTTGATACAGAGAATAAATAATCGGGTTGCCCCGCAGGATTTTCAAAGAACAGGAAACGATGTTCTGTAATTCTGTAAATTATTTAGTTGTTAAATAAATTTGCTGTCCGTTTCCTTCACTGCAATAATACAAAATTTTTTTCTAATCCCAAAACATTTCAGGAACTTTTTTTCATCTCTTCTTCCAGCAAGTAATTTTTCCAGACGTTGATGAATATCTTTTCTGCCAGCCTTCTGGACCTCTTGTACTGGTAGTTGCTGAGGACACAGGTCATGTTGCTCTGGTGAAGGGTACAGGATAAGGGACGGTCTGGCTTCACCCAGATAACCAGGAAAATTCTTTTCAACTTCTGGTGCCCGATACACAGGCAATTGTTATCGAAGAACTGGAACTGGTTGAACTCCTCAGCATGACGCTCGACAATTCTCATCAGACGCCACTCCTCGTGGAAGAACAGGAACGCGACCAGCCCCTTATTCATCTTCAGGCACCAGCCAACCAGGTTTAGGACCAGCACCAGGAGGAGTATGAGTATAACTGTTCGCATTTATTTTTTTTGGTATTAGTTAATTGTGGCCCTGACAGGATTTGAACCTGCACGGACATTACTGTCCAAGGGATTTTCTTACCACTATAGTTTTCACTACCAACTTCATTCAATAAAACCATATAGGCGAATAGTCTCTTTAATTTATTGAGAACTTTGTTTGCGGTCTGGACTCTATCTTAACCATATTGAAATCTTGCAAGTTAGAAAGGCTACTTATCGGTCTACCGTTTGCTTTATGTGCAAATCTTTATATTGCCTTTCTAATTTCAACTTAGGTCCCTCCTGTATAGTCTCTACACACTGTCTCTCAGTACCAACTCTAAACCCCAAGACCTAATGCAAGGGGTAAGGACTGATAACATTGGCTCGGTATTAGCATATTCATTACCACCTGTACCGCTGGATTTTGAACTTAGCCTTCACCGAATTAGGGAGGTTCTACATCTTTAATTTCTTAAAGTGCACTCATATTGTGTTTCAATGAACAAGTCCCTCATGTATACCAATTTCATCACAAGGCCGATTATAATTCCGCCATATGACCAATTGTAATTCCGCCATATGACCAATTTGTAGGACCGACGAGAATCGAACTCGTATTACCAGAATGAAAATCTGGTGGCCTAGCCGTTAGCCGACGGTCCCGTTATTCCTTTTATCCAATCCAACTCCACAGCGCAGGGAGGTACGCCAGGTACAGGTCCCAGATGGGCATGGTGCTGAGGATATAACTGTATAACTTAAACATAACTGTTTCTCTTTTTTTGAGGAAGGATAGGATTTCACTCCACACCTCCCTGATTGTTTAGTACGCAATTGCGGACAATACTACTTCTTCTCTGCCTCTACGGTATCCTCTCCAGGAATTTTATGACCGAAGAGATGGTAGAACTGGTCGATGAGACTGCTGATGGCAGCCCAATCATAAAGTCCGTTGGATGCGCCTCCTGCTACCAGACCGCATACTGCGCCGAAGACAATGTTTGCCCATGGTGCCGCGAAGACGGTAAGACCTCCAGTCAGTGCGAGGCATACGCCTGCGAGGACTGCGAGAATCCAGGAGATTGCATGTCTTGCCCAGCCCTTCTGTACGTTGAACGCACCAGTGACGGCTCCCGTCAGGATGGTGTTGCCAGCGATAAGGGATGGCACGACGATTGCAAGTTGATTCAATAATGCTGTTACTGTTGTTATAATCATGAGTTAAACAGTTTTAAACAATTATTTTTACAATAGTACAAATAAATATTTAGAAATCCAAAAAATCTTTCACTACGGAATAGGCTGCATAGATGGAGTAAATAAGACCCAGGCCGCTGAGGACTGTCAGCAACGTTGTCCTGGTTGTTATCATAATTATCACTAGGCAGGTGACCGCGGAGAGGAAACCTAGGGTTAACAAGATGGGACCTAATATATATTTCAGGAAACGCTGCATACTACCTTACCTCCGCCTTTACCTCACTGGCGATGGACCTCAGCCCAAAGTACTTAGTGAATTGGTTAAACATACTTATGAATTCCTCGTCAGCGTATTCCTTATTAATATCTATAGAAGCGAACTCCTCAGCGGAAAGCCACCTGGAAAAGGCCTTGCCAAATCTCAAGGCATTCTCTGACATTCGTGCATCCTCATATCCCATAAGAAAACCGAATTCGAAGATGTTCTTATCTCTATTACTCCAATCATTCACCGCCACGCGGATTACAAGACCGCCGTTATTATTGTCGCAATGACTGAACACAAGGTCCTCGGCACCCTCAGGGGTCATCATCTTGTGCACATCAGACTCTGAGATGTTCTTCTCCCAAATCTTTCTCACCTCATTGGTATCAACCTCGAAATTCTTCACGAAATTCTCGACGTTATAAGAATTTCCTTCGAAGTAATACTTGTTTGCCAAACTCATAAGAACGAGGTACATTCTTCTTCCGAGCCCCCACTGGTCGTGATAGACCTTAAGGGTATTTTTCTTGTTTACTTTGTCCTCGATGACAATTGCAATCTGTGTTCTCTGTCCCATAATCTTTTTTATCTTAGTTATACAAAATAATATACTACAAAAACCGTGCCAAACTATTTTTTTGCCAATAAATTCTTAAATTCCTCTTCGGTAACACCAAATTCCTTGAAAAGCAATGCCCTCTTTTCCCTATATTCTTCATCAGTCATCTTTTCTTCGGGTCCATAATCGGGGTTTTCATAGACGGTTTGGAGGCTACATAATTCCATATCAAGTTCCTCCATCTTCTCTCTCCTTTCTTCCTCCTCTTTTGTTTCAATCCACTCCTCAGCAATGCTATTTTCTCCAATCACACCATAGGTATAACCATTGTCATTGGAAAAAACAACTTTCATATCACTGTCATAGCCCCTCAGCAAATCAATCAACTCTCCAACACTAATACTTGCCTCGGCAGAATTTCTAATTGAATAGTCATCACGACTTGTATTAAGTTTTATTATCTGTATCATATTACTTTGTTTTTAATTGTTAGACATCTCAATTACTACAAAAACCGTGCCAAACTTTCTTTTACTGCTCTTCTGGCTCGAAAATTTCTATCAGGGATTCGTTTCCACTGCAAATCGTGATATCTTCTGAAGATATTACATAATCCTTCTTATCATCGTTGAAGAGGCATTCTGCTTTTCTTACCGCGGAGTTCTCATCTCTCGCTGAGATGTCATAGGTGATATAAACCATTGCCTGAACTGTTACCTTGTAATTCTTATCCATAATTTTTTCTTTTTTTAATTAGACAAAACTGTTACAGCAAAAACCGTGCCAGACTAATAACATTTTACAACTCTTTTCGGAGAAATTTTCCCTGGGAGTTTATCTTCTCTCTTAGCCCACTGCACTTCTGGACAGTCGGTAAAATCACATAAGAGCCAGTCAGTATATTCTCCATAGAGGTTCTGGTTCTTACCGTACCTGATTTCAGAAATTGTTGCCCTGACGAGTGGCTTATTGTCAACCCTCATTGAGATGGTGAAGCAAACGGTGTCCCCCACCCTGAGTTCGGTCCCAAACTTATCCGTGATTATTCTCTGTTCCATATTCTCTGAATTTAATTGCTAGACAAAACTGTTACTGCAAAAACCGTGCCAGGCTTATCTCAAATCAAAACAAATTTATATTATACTCGGTTTTCGCCAGTCAAATTCTTCATATAAATCAATAAGTTGTCTATCACTTAACTGAAACCATTCTCCGCCTATACGTTCATTCTTGTATTTCCTATGTAGGGTACTTTCAAACATAGAAGCATCGCTTTCGCTATTACATTTCAGTTCTTTCTTAAGACTAATCGTTGGGTTTCCAGTTTTAAATGACTTCCATCTGTTGTTGCTGTCTTTTGAATGACCAATCTTTATCTTGCCACCACTTTCCATAATATAAACATAGCAAGGTTTTGTATATTCTGCAAGTGCCTTTTCAATATTAACTTTTGTTACATAAAACAATGTGACACCGTTTAAGTTACCACCGTTTATTCTCATAAACTTTTTTCCGTCTTTCGCATCATCAGTCATAATATAACAAAGGTACCGATTTTCATCTTTTGACTTTTTGTCTTTTTCTCTATTGTTGATAACAGTCGTAATATCAGTTCTATAATAGACGGTATTTCCGTCGATAGTACAGATAATATAAAGCCATCCTCTTACCCCCCTTTTAATTATTCTCCAAATTTTTTCGTCTTTGACAATCTCGCTAAAGTTGCCATCAGGTTGGTTATTACTAGAGGTTGTAAGCACAATAACAAGTTCTCCGTTATCGCTTTCAAAATATTTTCTTTTTCCTTTTATTGGTGTAAGAGAAACATAATTCTCAATTTTCTTAATATTCTCCAAAACAGGATACGGAATTTTACCTCTCATATTTCAATACTATTTAAATTTAATAATCATTTACAAAATATCTTATAGCAAAAACCGTGCCAGACTTATCTCAGGTCGAAATAATTTTCTGCTACCCCTACGGCATCCTCATAGTTCGTTGCACTCTCGACAAACCATCCCTGGGAAGCCGCCTCCCAGTTCCAGTCATCATCCAAGCACACCACCACCTCATCCAGGTCAGGGGAGATAAATATAGTGTATTCATAAGGGGCATCGCAGTCCCCGTACTCACCATCGGTCATCGCATCGCTTATCGCATCCTCTATCTTGCTTACAAGCATTTGGTATTTTACCCATTCAATTGTTCTTGCCATAGTAGTGTCTCCTTTATAATTAAGTACGCAAGTGCGTCTATTACATATTAATCTTCATTGTCATAATCTTCCTCATCCTCGATGAAGATAATCTCGGCACCATTCAGGTACTCACCATCGGCAACATCCTTAACCTTACTTACAAGCACCTTATAGAAGCCATCACCAAATCCAGTTGAAGAAACCACACCCCAACCATCTACAACTCCACAATTTTCATCCTTTGTGGTAATCTCGCATACGCCATCGTACCAAATCTTGCTACTAGCATTGTCATCGTATTTATCCTTCAGGAAGAAACCAGCCTGTCCGCTATCCACGGCAATTCCGTTCAAATCATCTTCAAAGTTAATAACCTCATCATTATGCCTTACAATCTTGAGAGAAGCCACCCTATCTCCCCAAGCCCCCTCATCAGAGATAGTAGCATAGCAATCATATGTTCCACCAAGGAACTTACCCAACTCTGAATAGTTGGTTACATCATCAGTGATATCATAGCAAGGGTCAATAATCCTTACATCATTTACAAGGAGAGGGAACTGAATTGTTCCTACGAAGATAGTTCTTGTTTTTTTCATAATTTCTCAAATTTTAATTGTTAGACATAAAGATATACTACAAATATCGTGCCATATTTTAGTTTTTGCGAACTTTTTTATACATCCTGACGGTAATATCTTCATCTTCCTCCCAATCGGTGAGGTGGTAGCCCAAAGAATTAAGTGTGTTATCGCACAACCAACTGTCACCCTCATCGGCATCTTTCAGGTGTACCGCCACATCACTAAATCCAGACATAGGAAATACATCATCTTCCTCAACTGGAAGCACCGCCTTCAAAGCACTGTAAATTTTTTTAATCTCGTTCATAATCATCAATTATTAAAAGTTAATACGAAATAATATACTACAAAAACCGTGCCAAAGTGAAAAAAGAAGGGGAGTTTTTTTCACCTCCCCCTCAAAAAAACTACATATTACTTATTATCCCATTACATTTCAGGCAATCGGAAAATTCTCGCTCGGTCATCATCTCCACATCCTCAGCGAAGATATTGAATAAATCGCCTATCTGATGCAGACTGCCGTTATAATCCTCTTCAAAAACAAGGCATCCTTTCTCACCATCCTTAAATATAAATCCACCTCTTGTTACCATAATCTTACCAAATTGAAATCATTACTATATCATTATTTATCTTTTTACTCTTGTTAAGTATCTGTCTTATACCCCTCGCAATTCCAAATCTGTTAGGGAAAGCATTACTTTCTTCTGTAAGCCACTCAATCATCAACTCAAGGGTTTCTACATCCAACTCATAATCTCCGTTCTCTTGAAAGCAAGTGTCACCATTGCGGACAACATCTGTAACATCTATCTCCGCAAGTTCGCAGTATTCGTGTATTGCTTCGGAAAGGTCTGCAATTGAAATCGGCAGTTCATCACCATAGACAACCTCATACTTCTTTACTGAATGAATTTTTGTACTCATAATCTTTTCTCCTTTAAATTAATTGTTAATGTTCCACTAAGTTACTACAAAATCCGTGCCAAAGTGTTAAATAATTCCGTTAAGGTATTTTCAAACTCTGCATCGGTCATATTCAGGATGTCCTCTTCGGTTTTCCACCTAATAGAGCCGATATAATTCCTATCTTTAAGCACATCAACGCCCTCGACATCACACTCAAGTGTTCTCCAGTCAAGTCCTGCATTGAAAAAATACTCAAATTCATAGCCATTTCTTGTTACCATAATACTTTTATTTTTAAAGGTTAATAATACAAAATAACTTACTACAAAAACCGTGCCAAACTGGAGAAAAAAATAAGGGACTGGCAAAAAATTTACCAATCCCCTATCGTCTAACTTAATTTAGAAATTACTTTGCTACATTCTCAACTGCTGTAGAATCAACTGCAACTGAATCAACTGCAACAACAGTGGTGTCAGCCTGCTCTGCAACGGTCTGCTCCTCAACGACTGCTTCCTCATTGTTCTTGCAAGAAGCGAAGAGAGCCATAACTGCTACGATAGCAAAGATAGAAAAAATCTTCTTCATTTTCGTTCTTTTTTATAATACTTATTAAATAATTTCCGCAATAGTATAAAATAAATATATTAAAAGCAAGAAATATCTGTTAATTTTTTGTTAAGTTTATATCTTAATAAAGGTTTCCTTCTTCATCCTCTACTTCAGTATAGTCATAACACAAATTATCTACTCTACGCTCAGTGAAAGTCTTGTCATCCATATCATCGACAATCTTATTCGCCTTCTCAATGGCTTCATCGGGTGAATTTGCTTCCACTGTCTCTTCAAGAAATGTGGTGTACCAAAATCTCACATTGTATTTCATAACTTAAATCTCCTTTTTAATTGTTTCTTTATAATCAGTTTCAATAATATTACTAATCCTTACAAGAGTGTCAATATCAATTTCTGAAAAATAATACTCCCTATCTTCTTCCGTTTCAACAAAGAAAGTGTTATCAACACCATTTACCACAAGGTTTTCAATATGCCTTAACTCTTGATAATCGTTACCCTCATAGTCTGATACCCAGACATCCATAGCCAAGTTGGTGCTTCTGTCAAATTCATAGTACATATCTCCAAAGGAATTGAAATCATTATCTTGCCATCCCTTTGCGGAGTAGAGTAATCCGAGTTCATAGATGATAAAGTCCTTAATCTCGTTTCTTGCGTTGTTGATAATGTCATTTGCTCGCATAATCTCTTTTTTTTAATGGTTAGACATCTTCTTTACTGCAAAAACTGTGCCAAACTAATAACAGAAAAATCCAATTGTTGCTCTTTCTGTCCATTCTTTTGTTGCGGCATTGACAAAATCAACCTCATAAGGTCCTTTCATAAATGCAGTACCCGTGTAGAGAGTAAATCCATCACCATTATAATTATTTTCCTGGTAGAAAGGAATTGCGACACAATAATTTTTTCCAGTTCTCTGAATAAGGAAACCACTCCAGTCTCCAGCGGAAGAGGTTGTGTCCATAAGTACCATTCTTTCAATAGATTTATGCTTCTCGTGGAATTCACAAGTTGGAGCATACCAATTATTTGTCTTGGTTACAAAAATTTTCTTTTCTAAAAGTTTCATAATCTCTTAATTTTTTAGTTAGACAAATAAGTTACTACAAAAACCGTGCCAAACCCTTATGCTGTCACTTCTTTTTCTGCATTTCTTTCTTCAACCCACTTTGAGAGGTGTGCTTTCATATCTTCACCAATCCACTTTGCACAATCGTTCCACTCGCCATATCCAAAGGACTTATCATAATTGTACTTATCTTCCTTTCCCTCCCAAATCTGTTCCATAGTCGGAGTGTTAATGGTGTTCATATCATTAATGAGGATACATATATCATCTATATTCCTATGCTCATAAATGCCATAATTTCTCTGGTTGCCGTTGAAAGACAAGGAGAGGACATAACCTTGCTCTCTGCAGTTCTCCAGCCTTCCAATAAGTATTCTACCCTCATACTCGCCCCATTTCCTATTCCAAGTTGGAGTGAGGATAAATTCTCTCTGGCTCTTAATAATGAGAGCAACTATCTGTGCCTGAAAATTAGCACCATCTTCAAAAAGGTAATCAATTTTCATAATCTTAAAATTTTAAAAGTTAGACAAAACTGTTACTGCAAAAACTGTGCCAAAGTTATTACGCATCAAATCTATCTGCATCAAGGTCCAACTCATAAGAGAGGTCATCAACAATCTTTGCAA
>JAEEGL011132832.1_pt1 | contig 24521 bp, 16 predicted proteins | sample 9134231 | NCBI WGS metagenome assembly JAEEGL01 (sample SAMN16246548, study PRJNA631951) | gut metagenome | biome: gut microbiome; feature: rumen; material: fiber-attached | host: Bos | place: Iran: Karaj | collected 2018-10
CTGCCGAAGCCGGCGGCCGAAACGCACCCCTACTGGGAGGCGTTTCAGGAAGCGGCGGGCTGCCGGAGCCTTGAGGAGCTGAAAGAAATGGGTACGGCGGACCTGTTCGCGGCGCACGAGCGCTTCAAACAGGGACGGAAAGATAATATCTACAACACCATGCCGGTGGTGGACGGCGTGCTGATTCCGGACGCCATCGACAAAATGATAGGCCGCCCGCTTCCGGTCGATTACCTGATCGGCTTTACCTCCGGGGATATGTACGCGCCGGTCATGGCGCACATCGGGAAGCGTTTCGGCCGGGCAAACGGGGCCTATCTCTACTATTTCGACCGGGAAGCGCCCGGCGACAGGAACGGCGCCTTCCATTCCTCGGATCTGCGATACGTTTTCGAACGGCTGGAGACGTCCTGGAGGCCTTTTACGAAGCGGGACCGTGAGATCTCCCGGCAGATGGCGGATGCGATCGCGGCCTTTGCGAAGAACGGCGATCCGAATGCGGACGGCCTGCCGCAGTGGGAGCCGGCCGACACCGGGCATAAAAAAGTCATGTGCTTCCGGGAAAAGACGACCGCCATGGGCCGGCCGGATTTCCTGAAAATGACCGCTCACATGCTGACCAAAGGAGACCCGAAAGCATGAAATTCCGGCACTATTTTCAAACGGAACGCATCGCGCCGTCCTTCCGGCAGTACCGGGCGGACGGGGTGACGGTGCGGATCGATTTTCTGGATCATATGCTGCGGGTCGCTGTCTTGCGGGACGGCGGGCGGCTGCTGCCGACCTGGAGCGTGAGCCCGAAGTCCCCTGCGGGCGGCCTCTCTGACGGATCCGCACCGGCGGACGGCGAAACGATCCCCGTATCCGGCCGCGACAAGCTTTCCACAGAAGGCTTTGTGACGCAGGAGCCGGAGGTGGAAGAAACGGAAGAAGTAATCCTCTTTACTCTCGCCAGCGTCCGCTTTACCGTCGAACGGATGAACTTCCGGATCACGGCGGAGAATGAAAACGGCGTGCTCTACCGGGACCGGAACGGTCTGGCCTACAATTTCGACCACGAGCTGGGCGACGGTTCCGTGCACTTTACGGCGCGGGAAGAGGGCCAGCGCATCTTCGGCCTGGGCGATAAGGGCGGTCCCGTCAACAAAAACGGCCGCAGCTTTGCCCTGGGCGCCGGCGACGCCATGGGCTTTTCGGCCGAAACGAGCGACCCGCTCTACAAGGTCGTACCCTTTTATATCTGTGAAAATAAAGCCGGCGCCTACGGCCTGTATTACGATACCTACTCGAACGGCCGCGCTGATTTCGGACAGGAGCACGACAACTATTTCGAACCCTTCAACTCTATCCGATTTGAAGAGGAAAACACGGTGTTTTATCTGATCCTCGGCTCAGTGAAGGAGATCCTGAGCCGCTTTATGCGCCTCACGGGCGGCGCGGCGCCGGTCCCGGACTGGGCCTTCCGCTACTGCGGCAGCACGATGGAATATACCGACGCCCCGGATACGGAGAAGCAACTGAAGAGCTTTGCGGAAAAATGCGAAGCCCTCGGGATCCGCGCCGGCGGCTTTTATCTCTCCAGCGGCTATACGCAGATCGGGGAGAAACGCTGCGTGTTCCACTGGAACCGGGAGAAGATCCCATCGCCGGAGGGCCTTTCCGCATGGTTTCGCGCTCGGGGCATGGAACTGCTGCCGAACGTGAAGCCGGCTTTCCTGACCACGCATCCGCTGTATAAAACCATTGCGGAAAACGGCTGGTTCCTGCATTACGCGGACGGCGCGCCGGCCGTCTTCCCCTTCTGGGGCGGCTTGGCGAGCTATCTGGACTTTACGAACCCCGGGGCGTACGCCTTCTGGAAGCAGTGCGTAAAGGACGCGCTGGCCCGGCGCGGCTACCGGAACATATGGAACGACAACAACGAATACGACGTCTGGGACGGAGAGGTCCTGGCGGACGGCTTCGGCAATCCCGTGAAGGCCCGCCTGATCCGTCCGCTTTTCTCCTATCTTATGGCCCGGGCCAGCCGGGAGGCCTGCGCGGAGGCGGCAGCCGAAGCGCAGACGGCAGCGCCGAACGTCGAAGCCGCCCCTGCCTCTCCGGAGATCCCCTTCATGGTCTCGCGCTGCGCCATCGCCGGCACCGAGCGGGTCGCCACTACCTGGACCGGCGACAACCGGACGGATTTCCAGGATCTGCGCTTCAACCACTATCAGGCCATGACGCTGGCGCTGTCCGGCTTTACCTTCTTCGGGCAGGACGTCGGCGGCTTTGCCGGGCCGAAGCCCGGGCGGGAGCTGTTCCTGCGCTGGCTGCAGTACGGCGTTTTTATGCCGCGCTTCGTGCTGCATTCCTGGAAGCCGGGGGAGGAACCGACCATGCCCTGGCTCTATCCGGAGCTCATGCCGGCGGTGAAAAGACTCTTCGATCTGCGCGAATCGCTGCTGCCGTATTTGACAGAAGAGATGGAAGCGGCGCGGGAGGCCTTCCTGCCGCTCATCCGGCCCGTCTTTCTGGAGTATCCGGAGGCGGATCCGGAGAGCGACAGCTTCCTTCTGGGGCGGCGCATCCTGGCCTGTCCGGTCTTCGACGAAGGCGCGGAGGGTGTCAAGGTCATCCTGCCCGGAAACGGGGCGGCATGGCGCCTGCGCGGGACGGGAGAGCACATAAAAGGAGGCACAGAGCTTTGGCTGCCCTGTGCCCCCGAAGACGAACCGGTGTGGTTCGAACTGTGTGATCAGTAAGCTTCCGGATCCGGCGGTCCGGCCGGCATCCGTCAGATCTCGATCTCTCCGCCTTCCACGGCTTCCTTGAGCTTCTCCTCCTTACGGAGCTGAAGCTCTTCTGTTTTTCTGCGGGTAAGCGGATAGAAGAAGAGCAGCAGGATCGCCATGATCCCGAAGAGAACGGCCGGGATCAGCGTGCCCAGATCGTACATGACCTTCAGGTTGGCGAGGGTCTGCACTGCGCCTTTTTCGTATTTGTAATCCATGCCAAGCAGGGCGCCGTTCACGCAAATCGCGGCCAGGACCTGGCCGACCTTGCGGAAAAGGTTGAAGACCGAATAGGCCGTGCCGTCGTCCCGGCTGCCTGTTTTCACCTCGATATCGTCGATGGCGTCCGTCACCATGGCCCAGAGCTGCATGACCAGCGTGGTCAGGCCGCAGCCGCTGACGAAGTTCATCGCCAGGAAGATCCACATCAGCGTACCGGGCTCCATCCCGCGCAGGAAGAAGAGCACGAGGTTCGCGCCGGCGGCCAGCGTCATGCCGAGCGCCGTCACTTCCTTCTTGCCCCTTGCTTTCGTCAGCTTCGGCAGGAAGAACATGAAGAGGATCATGGGCGAGTAGGTGCAGGCCTGCGTGGCCAGATTCATCCAGTTCGCGTGGAAATAGTCGTTGAAGAGGTAGGTATAGAAGCTCTGCGTGAACATCTGGCCGGCCAGGAGCAGCATGGACACCATGGTGATGACCACGAAAGTACGGTTCTTAAACAGCAGGGCGATGGCCTTTTTGGCGGCGCCTTTCTGCTTCGGCTGCGGCTTCGTCTTCACGCGCTCCTTGTTCATGGTGAACGCGACGATCAGCATGATGAAGGAGCAGATAGCCATGATGATAACGCCGATGATGACCGGCTTATACTGCAGGTCCGTGATGACCTTGCCGTTCTCGCCGATCACGGGATTGCCCGCCCCGTCCAGCCGGTTCGCGTAGGCAAAACTCGCGATGAGCAGCACCGGGATGGAGCCGACCGCGGCTCCGATGGAGCGCCAGACCGACAGCTTGCTGCGCTCATGCGCATCCGTGGTCACGACGGAGGCCAGGGACCCGTAAGGGATCTGCAGGACGGTGTAGGCCATGCCGAAGAAGATATAGGTCACGGTCGCATAGACCGACGTGGCGAAGCCGTTTCCTTCTTCTCCGATCCCGGGAAACTTGATGAACATCAGGACGGCGGAGACGGCCAGCGGCAGCGCCGCGATCAGGATCCACTTGCGGTAGCGGCCGGAGCGCCCCGGTTTTACGGTATCGCAGATGCGTCCCATGATCGGATCGTTGATGCCGTCCCAGACCCGCGCCACCACGAACATGAACATGATAAAGAGCGGGCTTAGGTGGAATACGTCCGTGTAAAATTTCTGCAGCAGGGTGGTGACGAGGGCGAAGACCAGGCATCCGGCCGTATCGACCATGGCGTAACCGAGATAGTCCTTCGCTTTCAGGCCGCTGGTGCGGGAAATATATGAGTTCTGCTCTGACATGATTTTGTCCTTTCGTTCAGACGCTTTCATTGATAAAATGTATTATATCACTTTTTCCCCGGATGTCAGTCCTTTTTTCCGATATGCGCCGGGCGCCGTCCCGTACTGCTTACGGAATACTTTCACAAAGTAGTTGCTGTCCGGATATCCTACGTAGGCGCTGATGTCGGCGATGGGGATCTGTGTCTCGGTGAGCAGGCGCGCCGCCTGCCCGCAGCGGAGTTTCTGCAAGGTTTCGGTGATGCTCCGGCCGGTCTCCTGCTTAAACTGCCGGGACAGATAGCTGGGCGCCAGCGCGGCGATCTTTGCCAGCTGCTCCAGCGAGATCTCCTGACTGAAGTTGTAGCGCAGATAGGAGAGGACCTTCTGAATGGGAGCGGAAAAGCGTCCGTCTTCCTCCCGGTGACGCCGGACGGCCTCGGTCAGCTCCAGGATCATCCGATGCAGGCTGCGGCCGGCGGCCTGCAGGCTGGCTGCACCGGAGGCGGTCTGCAGGGCTCGCTGCGTGATCTCGTTGATCTCCATGATCGACGCGCCGCCGCGTTCGGCGGCTTTGCGGGTCAGGGCGCGCATGACGGCAAAGCTGATCTCCGGGCGGAAGTATATGGCGTTGATGTAGCGCTTGCTGTTGACGTCGCTGATCTCCATGCGGGAAAAAGCATTCAGCACATGTTCCGTATCCCCGGCTTCGATCATGTTCAGGAAGCGGTTTTCCAGCTCATAGCGTCTGTATACGGTTTCGTAGTCAAAGTGCGTTTCATACTGTGACGGTTTTTTCTCAGGCTCCGGACGCTCTCCGGTATAGCTTCGGTAGCCGTAGTCCTGCACCCCGGGCAGCAGCACCCGGAGCAGGCCGAGAATAACGTGGTATGCGTTCTGGCGGCTGAGCTGCGGAAAAGCACTGTAATAGAGCTTTAAAGAGGGAAGATAGGAGGCAGGCAGACCGCAGGCGATCAGGGCTGCGCGGATCCTGGCTTCATCAAAGACGGAGATGACGAAAGGACCGGCAAGATAGGTCCTGCCGTCCGCTTTGAATAGCAGCAGACGGATCCCGAGAAGGTCCTGCAGCTCAAAGATCATTTCTTCCGGCAGTTCCTTCACGGCTTCGTTCAGCGCCTCCCGGCTGTAGCAGGGCTGCAGAGCGGTGTGATAGCAGTATTTTTCCGCAAAGAGGCGGAGCACATCTTCCGATTCCTTCCGGCACGCAGCCTCTTCCGGGAAGGAAAGCACACTGAAAGGCAGCAGGCTTTTCAGCAGAGCGGCAAAAAGTTCATGGTCCATAAGGCAGATGATCCGTCCCTTCCGTAACGCAGCCATGACGGCTTCTTTATATCAGTATAGCACAGAAGATACTAAAAGGATAATATTTTTCTAAAATTCATAAAAACGTTCTAACTGCGAAAGACGCGCTCTGATATGATACGCACGGAAACAATCCGTGAAATCATCCGAAGAAAGAAAAGGAGTTCCGTCATGTCCGAACAAGTTGCTTACAGAAGAGCCAAGACCTGGCACATCGCCTTAAGCCAGATGACCGGCATCATGCAGATGGCCTTTTACGTCCTTTTAGGCTACGCCGCCTATATCGGCAACCTGGGCTTTGCCATCACCACCGCCTTAGTCGGCGTCCTGATCACGCTGTCCCGCGTTTTTGACAGCATCACCGACCCGATCATCGCCCTGACCATTGAAAAGTTCAACTCGAAGTTCGGGAAGATGCGTTTCTTCCTGTTCGTCGGCTGGCTCTTTATGGCCGGCGCGACTACGCTGATGTGCAACGTCTTTGCCGGCAAGTTCAGCTTCGGTGCGGACGAGACCCTTTCCAACCCGAAGGGCGTGCTGGTCTTCATCCTGATCTACGCTTTATATATCATCGGCTACACCTTCACCAGCTGCACGGCCAACATGACGGGCAACATCCTGACGAACGACCCGAAGCAGCGCCCGACCTTAGGTGTATGGGCCACCATTTACTCCTATCTTTCTCCGATGATCGTGGCCGGCGTCATTACGACCGTGCTGCTGCCGAAGTTCGGGGTCCCCTTTATCAACGAAGCCGGCAGTCAGGACTACAACTGGACGGTCGCGGTCTTCCAGAAATCCAATCTGATCGTCATCGGCGTTTCTTTTATCGCGCTGGTACTGTGCTGCATCGGCTTAACGCCCTACGACAAGCCCGAAAACTTCAAGGGCCTGAAGAAGAACAGCACGCCGACGCTGAAGGAAATGGGCGCCCTTTTGAAGGAAAACAAGGAACTCGGTCGTTATATCGTGGCGGCCAGCTCGGATAAGCTTGCTCAGACCGTCGGCAGCCAGTCCGTTATCGTAACGCTGCTGTACGGCGTGCTGCTGGGCAGCATGGTAGGCTCCTCCATCGTCTCGATCATTGCGATGCTGCCTTCCATCATCTTCGCCATTTTAGGCGCGAAGATGGCCGGCCGCCAGGGCAATAAAGCGGTCATGGTCAAGTGGACCTGGATCTGCATCTTCTGGAATATCGCGTTTTCGCTGTTCCTGCTGTTCGTCCCGGCCAAGAGCGCCGGCGGCATCGGCCTGCCGCTCATCCTGTTCTTCCTGCTCATGCTTGGCAACAACGCGCTCAAGATGATCGTCTCGACGGCGACTAACGCCATGCGCATGGACGTGGTGGACCACGAGCTCTACCGCAGCGGCAATTACCTGCCTGCCACCGTCAGTGCCGTGTATTCCTTTATCGATAAGATGATCAGCGCTTTAGCGCCGATGATCGCGACCTTCCTGATCGGCTTCGTGGGCTATACCGGCTCCAAGATCCCGCAGGCCGCCGACGCCTTAACGCCCGGCAAGCGCATCATCACGGTCGCCCTGTTCTGCGGCATGCCGATCATCGGCTGGATCTGCACGATCCTGGCCATGAAGAAGTTTTCCCTGACAAAGGAGAAAATGGAAGAGATCCAGACCGAGATCGCGGACAAGAAGCAGAGCGCGGTCGATGCGGCGGAAGCCGAAACGGAAGCCGCGGAAGAAGCTGCGGCTGAGGAAATGTTATAAAATAATCCTGCAAAAACAAGGAGTTTATCATGCGGACTTTCACCTCGTTGAACGACAACTGGCGCTTTTTAAAACACGACATGTCCGTCGAAAACGCGATGACCTATGCGGAAAGAGGGGAAGCGGTGACGCTTCCCCACACCTGGAACGCGGCGGACGGCCAGGACGGCGGAAACGATTATTACCGGGGCGGCTGCTGGTACGTGCGGACGCTGTCGGCCGAAGAATTGGCCGCAGAGCCCGGCGGACGCGTGTTCCTGGAGATCCTGGGTGCCGCGCACACCGCGCACGTTTACTTGGGCGGCGAACTGATCCTGATCCACGAAGGCGGCTACTCTGCTTTCCGTGCGGATCTGACGGACCATTTGCCGGCAGCCGGCGAGGCGGCCGTGCTTGCGATCCTGGTGAACAATGCGGAGAACGGCTTCGTTTATCCGCAGAAAGCGGACTTCACCTTCTACGGCGGCCTGTACCGCGAGGTGCGGCTGATCAAGGTCCCGGCGGCGCATTTCGAACTGGAAAAGGACGGCACGCCGGGAATCAAAGTGACGCCTGTTGTCGACATGGAAGCCGGACGGGCGGCGGTCACTGTCGAGACATGGCAGAACGTGGAGACGGTTACGATCAGTGTAAACGGGGAAAGCAAAACTGTGCCGTCCGAAAACGGACACGCGAAGGCTGAGTTCATCATCGAAAACGTGCACCTCTGGGACGGTCTGGAGGATCCGTATCTATATACCGCGACGGCGTGGCTGGAAAGCGGCGACGAGATCTCGGCCCGCTTCGGCTGCCGCGTCTTCGGATTCGATGCGCAGCAGGGCTTCTTCTTAAACGGCCGCCCCTATCCGCTGCGGGGCGTATCCCGTCATCAGGATCTTAAAGGAAAGGGCAATGCCCTGACCCTGGCGGATCACAAGGCGGACATGGCATTTATCCGTGAGATCGGAGCCAATACCTTACGGCTGGCGCACTATCAGCACGCGCAGGAATTCTACGATCTCTGCGACGAAAACGGTCTCGTGGTCTGGGCGGAGATCCCGTACATCACCATGCACATGCCGGGCGGGCGGGAGAATACCGTCACGCAGATGCGCGAGCTCATCACACAGTGCTATAATCACCCGTGCATCGCGGTCTGGGGGCTCTCGAACGAGATCACGGCGGCCAGCGCGGTGAATGAGGATCTTCTGGAAAATCACCGGCTGCTGAATGAGCTGTGCCACCGCCTGGATCCGACCCGGAAGACCACCATGGCGAACGTCTTCATGCTGGAGACGGACAGCCCCATCCTGGAAATCCCGGACATCAACAGCTACAACCTGTATTTCGGCTGGTACGTCGGCGAGATGGACCAGACGGACGAGTTTTTCGACGAATACCACGCCAAGTACCCGGAGCGCGTGATCGGCTTTTCCGAGTACGGCGCGGACGCCAATCCCGCCTTCCATTCTTCGAAGCCCGAACGGGGCGACTATACCGAGGAATACCAGGCGCTTTATCACGAGCACATGCTGAAGATGATCGAGGCGCGGCCGTATCTCTGGGCCACGCACGTCTGGAACCTCTTTGATTTTGCGGCGGACGGCCGCGATGAGGGCGGCAAGAACGGCGAAAACCAGAAGGGCCTCGTGACCTTCGACCGTCAGCTGAGAAAGGACGCCTTCTATCTCTACAAGGCGGCCTGGAATAAGACGGAGCCTTTCGTGCATCTGTGCGGCAAGCGCTACGAAAACCGCGCGGAAGCCGAGACCGAAATCAAGGTCTACTCTAACTGCGGCGAGGTGAAGCTTTTCGTGGACGGCACGCTGATCGGCGCGCAGAGCGGAAAGACGGTATTTCGCTTCACGGTCCCGCTGGTAGGCGAGCACCTGATCCGCGCCGAAGCGGACGGTGTAAGCGATACGGCCGTCATCCGCCGTGTGAATGATCCGGATCCGGCGTATGTTTTCAACAAGACGGCCGGTGCCGTTGCCAATTGGTTCGATGCGGAAGAAATCGATGAAAGCTGTTTCTCCGTACAGGATACGCTGGCGGTGCTTAAGGCTCATCCGCAGGCCGGCGCCGTGGTGAATGCGATGATGGCGAAGGCCAGCGCCTCCCGCGGTGACGTGGCCGAATCCGTAAAGGATAATCCCGCGCTGCAGAAGATGCTGGGCCGCATGACCATGATCAGCCTCTTAAAACAGGCCGGCGCGGACGGAGAAAGCATCAAACAGCTCAACCGCGTGCTGCAGGGGATAAAGAAATGAAAACTTACGTGCAGCAGATCATGCTGGGCTCCGTGACCTCGAACGAGGCGCAGGCCCGCGAGACCTTACGAAGAATCAAGGCCGCCGGATACGACGGCCTTGAGCTGAATTCTTTTATGATCCATCCGAGCTCACTGGTGGTGCGCGCGCTGACCCGCGCGGCCGGCATGCCCACGGGCAAGGGCGGAAAGCTCGACTGGCACGCGCTGGTGCAGGAGAGCGGGCTGGAGGTCGTCAGCCTGCATACCGACCTGGGCTCGCTGGAGCGGGACGCGGCTGCCGCCATCGGCGAAGCGAAGAGCTTCGGTACTGACAGGGTCGTGATCACGGGGATGTACCGTTTTGATTATTCCGACGAAAAGGCTGTCCGGGAACTGGCCGCGCGCCTGAACAAAGCCGGAGAAGCGGTGAGAGCCGCCGGCGGAGAGCTGCTGTATCATAATCATAACGTGGAACTGAAGCCCTTGGGCGGCGGAAAACGCGCGTATGATATCCTGATCAACGAGACCGATCCGGCCCTCGTCGGCTTTGAATTCGACAGTTACTGGTTTACCGACGGCGGCGCCGACGCGAAGCTTTGGATGCGCCGTCTCGGATCCCGGATGAAGCTCTGGCACGTCACCGACCGCGGCCACCGCGGAAACGGCCCGTTTATGACGCCGATCTTAAAATGCGACAGCATGGAGCTCGGCACCGGCAACATGGATCTGGACGGACTGTGGGAGCTGGCTGCGGAAAACGGTGTGGAAGAAGTGATACTGGAAAGTCATAAAAACTGGACCCAAAAAGATCCGGTGAAGAGTCTGGAAGCAAGCGCCGCCTGGCTGAAAGGAAAAGGGTAAGATGACAGCGAAAATGATACGGGGAAAAATGCTGGCCGTATGGCAGGCCAAATGGATCGATCCGGAGCTGCCGCACGAGAAGGAGCAGCGCCAGCCGGCGAGCGTGCTGCGGCGCCGTTTTCCGCTTGAAAAAGCAAAAGAAGCCGTGCTGTATATCAGCTGTCACGGCCTGTATGAGGCTGTGCTCAACGGAACACGCGTGGGTGATTTCGTGCTGGCCCCCGGCGCGGATGATTATCAGAAACGCCTGCAGGTACAGGCCTATGACGTGACCGCCCTGCTGAAGGAGGGTGAAAACGAGCTGAGCGTCACGCTCGGTGACGGCTGGTACCGCGGCAACAACGGCATCGACGGCAGCCGCAACCTGTCCGGCGACGATCTGGCGCTGCTCTGCCAGCTGGAGGCGGACGGAAAGGCCGTCCTGACAAGTGATTCGAGCTGGCAGGCTTCGCAGGAGGGACCGATCCGCTTAAACGACATGGAGCTCGGCGAGCTGTACGACGCCCGGATGGAAGAAATTTCGAACTGGTACGGCGTCACGGAAAAAGACTTCAGCTTTGCCAATCTGGTGCCGACCGAAAGCGTAGCCGTGAAAGAACAGGAACGCTTTGCGGGCAGGCTGATAAAGACCCCGAACGGGGAGACGGTCGTCGACTTCGGCCAGAACCTGGCCGGCTATACCGAACTGTGCGTCACCGCAAAGGCGGGGCAGACGATCACGCTTTGGCACGGTGAGACGCTGGATGAAAACGGGAATTTCACCCAGTCCAATTATGACCCGGGCGCCCGCAACAAAAACGGCGGCATCCCGCAAAAAATCGAATATATCTGCAAAGACGGCCGGAACGTCTACAAACCGCATTTTTCGATCTTCGGCTTCCGTTATGCGAAAGTGGAGACTGACGTCGACCTGACCGACGCGCAGTTCACTTCGGTCGCGGTTTATTCCGACATGGCGCAGACTGGCTTTTTCGAGTGCGGAAACGCTGACGTGAACCGTCTTTTTGAGAACAGTCTTTGGTCGATGCGCTCCAATTTCTGCGATATTCCGACCGACTGCCCCACGCGGGAGCGGGCCGGCTGGACCGGGGACGCGGGCGTTTTCGCCCCGACCGCGGTGATGCTGATGGATTGCTATCCCGTGCTGCGCAAGTGGCTGGCGGAGTGCCGGCTGGCGCAGGGCAAGGACGGCGTGGTGGCGAACATCGCGCCGGCGAACAACGTGACCGGGATCATCGGGAAGATCATCCGGGGCTCGGCCGGCTGGGGCGACGCCTGCATCCTGGTGCCCTGGGCCCTGTATCAGGCGTATGGAAAGACGGAGATCCTGCAAGAAAACTACGATATGATGAGCCGCTGGCTGGACTTCTGCGAAAAGCGGGCAAAAAAGACCCGCCTGAAGAACCGGAAGAACCCGTGGAAGCGCTATCTGGTCGATAAAGGCTTCCACTTCGGCGAATGGCTGGAGCCGGACGTGCCGTCCATGCAGGCGATGCGCCAGAACATGAGCCAGGGCGCGCCGGAGGTGGCTACGGCTTACCTGTACCGCTCGGCTTTTCTGCTGGCCCGGATCGCAACGATCCTCGGCAGGCCGGAGGATGAAAAGCGTTTTGCAAAAACCGCGGAAGGCGCAAGGAACGCCTACCGCTGGCAGTTCGTGAAGGACGGCCGCATCCGTTCGGAAAGACAGTGTGCGTACGTGCGCCCCATGGCTTTCGGCCTGCTGGAGAAGGAAGAACTGCGGCAGGCGGCGGCGGATCTGGCCGCGCTGATCGAAAAAGGCGGCGGACATCTGAACACGGGATTTCTTTCGACGCCGGATCTTTGCCGTGTGCTGGCGGAAAACGGACAGCGGGCGGCGGCATATCAGCTGCTGCTTCAGGATACCTGCCCTTCCTGGCTGTATGCGGTGAAAAAGGGCGCGACCAGCATCTGGGAGACCTGGGACGGCGTCCGCGAGGACGGCACGGTCCACGATTCGCTCAACCACTATTCCTACGGCGCCATCAGCGGCTGGCTGATATCCGGTGTCTGCGGCATTCAGCTTTCGGAGGGAAGCTTACGCATCGCGCCGCAGCCGGATCGCTCGCTCGGCTATGCGAAGGCCGTCTGGGATTCGCCCGCCGGCCGCATCGAAAGCGCCTGGCGTTATGAGGAAGATAAACTGATACTGGACATTACGCTGCCCGTTCCGGGCACGATCATCCTGCCGGACGGGAATGCGCGTCAGGAAGCGGCAGGCACCCATCAATATGTGTTGTGAAAGGAGCACCCCATGTCATTCCCGAAAGGATTTTTTATCGGCGCCGCAACGGCGGCTCATCAGGTGGAAGGTAACAATTCGCACAGCGATTACTGGCTGCAGGAGCAGCTGCCGCACACGAGCTTTGCGGAACCCAGCGGGATCGCCTGCGATCACTACAAGCGCTATGAAGAGGATATCCGGCTGCTGGCCGGCACCGGCCTGAACGCTTACCGCTTTTCAATCGAGTGGGCGCGCATCGAGCCGGAAGAGGGGCGGTTTGACGAGGCTGAGATAGAGCATTATGCAAAGGTCATCGACTGCTGCCTTGCAAATGGTGTGGAACCCGTCGTAACGCTGCTGCACTTTACAAGCCCGGCCTGGCTGATCCGGAAAGGCGGCTGGGAAGCGGAGAGCACGATGGAGTATTTCCGCCGTTACGTATCCTATGTGATCGGCCGGCTCGGCGCAAAGCTGCATATCGTCTGCACTATCAATGAGGCCAATATGGGCCTGCAGCTGGCGGCCATATCAAAGCGTTATCAGATGATGGCGCAGCAGGCGGCGAAGCTCCAGGCGGCCGCGCAGGCCGGAACGCAGAATGAGAAAGTCGGACAGGCCCCCGCCGCGAAGGACGCCGAGGGGAAAGTTCAGGTCGGTATGAATTTCGCGAAGATGATGGAAAACATGAAATTCGCGGCGATGGAGAACGCGCAGGTCTTCGGGACGCCGCAGCCCCAGGTCTTCGTGGGGGCCCGTACACCGAAAGGCGACGCGCTGGTCTTCCGTGCCCATCAGGCCGCGAAGGAAGCCATCAAGGCGCTGTACCCGGATATCAAGGTCGGCATCACGCTCTCCCTGCACGATCTGCAGGCGCAGCCCGGCGGAGAGCGCTTTGCCGAAGAGGCCTGGAACGAGGAATTTACGCACTATCTGCCGTACATCGCAGACGACGATTTCCTCGGCGTGCAGAATTATACCCGCACGCTCTACGGTCCGCAGGGGCAGCTCCCCGCGCCGGCTGGTGCGGAGCTCACGCAGATGGAATACGAATTCTATCCGGAAGCGCTGGCAAACGTGATCCGCCGTGTCCATCAGGATTTCAAGGGTGATTTGCTCGTGACAGAAAACGGCATCGCGACGGCCAACGACAGCCGCCGCTGCGAATTTATCCGCCGCGCGCTGGCCGGCGTGGAGGACTGCCTTCGGGACGGAATCCCGGTCAGAGGGTATTTCCACTGGAGCCTGATGGATAATTTCGAGTGGCAGAAGGGCTTTTCAATGACTTTCGGCCTCATCGCGGTGGACAGAGGTACGATGGAACGCAGTCCCAAGGAGAGCCTTGCGCTTCTGGGAACTTACGCGAGATAATCTGACAGAAGGAGAGATATGCCGAAGGATCATCTGAACGCGAAGATCTTTGACTCCCGCATCCGGACCGCAAAAGTAGGCGGGAAGGAGCGGCTGCTCGGCTACTGTCTGGGGCCGGTCAGCGTGATGCTGATGAACAGCATCCTGAACAATTATCTGAACGTTTACTATACCGACGTGATCCGGCTGGGCGAGGTCTGGAACGGCTGGTTCCTGACCGCTTTTCCAATCGTGGTAAAGCTGATCGATGCGTTCACATATATCCTGATGGGAGCGCTCATGAGCCGCTTTCACTCCCGGCAGGGGGTGGCGCGGCCGTGGATCCTTTTTTCCGCCCCGCTTCTGTGCGTCAGCATGATCCTGCTGTTCGCCGTGCCGGACGGCAGTGAGAACATGCTGGCGCTCTGGATCTTTTTCAGCTACAACCTGTTCTACTCCGTTGCCTACACGGCCTACAACACCGCGCATACGCTGATGGTGCCGCTGTCCACCCCCGACCGGGAGGACCGCGGCAGGCTGTCGGCTTTTACCAATGTACAGGGCATGCTTTCCGGCATGGTCGTAGCCGTGCTTTTCCCGACGCTGATCGTTCCGGCACTTGGCGTGAACAAGTCTTCCTGGGTCACGCTGATGGTCGGGATCGCCGTTCTTGCACTTCCGCTGATTTCCTTTGAGTATTTCTTTACGCGGGAACGCGTGACGGAAGAGGACCGCAGCCGGCAGAGCGAGAAACCGCAGGCAGAAGAAAAAAAACTGCCGATGCGGAAACAGCTGAGGCTGTGCCTGAGATCCCGCAGCTGGACGGTCCTGATGGGCTATCTGATCCTGTCCCATCTTGTTCAGCTTCTCTCAGGTTTTACAACGTTTTATTACTGCAACTGGGTCCTGGGCAGCTACAACGACGGGATCACGCAGATGCTTTATTATGCGGTCGGAAATTTCCTCCTTGGACCGGGTTTCTTCCTGGCCCGTCCGATCTGCAGAAAGCTGGGACGGCGTAATGCCATGGCGGGCGGTTTTCTGCTTGCGGCAGCCGGGACCCTCCTTTGTTTTCTGCATCCGACGAGCCTGGTGTGGGTGCTGGCCGGACAGGTGATCAAGTCGCTCGGTCTCATTCCTTCGACGTATATGATAACGGCGATGCTGGCGGATGCCCTGGATGACGTGGGAGAGGTGACGGGGATCCGCTGCGACGGTTTTTCCTCGGCCGCCTACAATGTGATCGCGACAGTCACGACAGGCCTGGCAATGGCGGCATTAAACTTCGGAATTACCCGGCTTGGATATATCGCACCGGCGCTCGGGGAGCCGGTGCCAATTCAGCCGGAAGCGATCCGACGCTTTTTTGCCTTCTGCGCCGTAGGATTGCCAACTTTTGTCTATCCCGTGATCGCCGGCGTGCTGATGTTCTCTCCGGATGACAGAAAGAAAAAACTTACCTGATCTTCTCAGCGCTTGGGGCCTGCCCGAAGCGCTTTTTATATGCACGGAAAAAGGCAGAGTAGTCTGCATAGCCGCAGCGTTCACTGACGGCGGCAGCGCTGTCGCCGCGTTCCAACATGGCACGGGCGGCCAGCATCCGCTTGGTATTGATATAATCCCACATGGAAGTCCCGGTTGCTTCCTTGAAAAGGCGGCCCAGCTGCGAACTGCTGCGGGCAAAGTGCCGGCTTAACGACTCGACGGACAGCTCCTCAAAGAGATGACGGTTGATATGGGCGACCAGCTGCGCCGAAAGCGTGGCCGGAGCCTTTTCTTCTCCGCTGATCTTCGGGAAAAGGGCGGCGATCTCCGTCAGGAGGAGAAGCAGCCGGGAGAGGATCTGCAGTTTTTCCTGTCCGGGGGTCAGCGTCAGATCTTCCAGAATGCGGTGCAGGCCGGGATAGCGGGAAGCGGGATAATCGTTCAGGCGCCCCAGCGGACGGTCCAGAAAAGCTTTGAAAAGATTTCCTTCCGGATCTAAGGAACGGAAGACCTCCGCGGGAAAATGGACCGCCAGGCGGCGGTAGGGCTCATCCGGAGAGATCAGCAGCTTGTGGGTCTCTGCGGAACGCATCAGCAGGATATCGCCGGGAGACAGCGGGTAGTGGCTGCCTTCGACCAGAAACTCTCCTTTGCCGGACAGAAACAGATACAGCTCCGGCGTTTCGTGTGCGTGCATGGTAAAGGCTTCCGGAGCCGGCTTTTGGTCCAGAGAATGATGACAGTACAAACTTCCCTCACGGAAGGAAAACAGCTCTTTCATAGAAAACCTCCCCGGACAGTTTAACAAATAAGTCCCAAATCTGCAATGTAAAAAGATGTATTATGCAATTCCATTGCAAATATTTTCGTGTATGATGAAGGAGAATCCCTTAAGAGACTTCTTTGGAAAGCCTGTTGCGCGGGAGAGTTTCCCGAACAGGCTTCCGAAAAACAAGTGGGAAAGAAAGAGGAGATCGTCATGGAAATGAATCTTCGTTCCGAATACCGTTACGCCCTGGCCTGTGTGACCAGCATGGGAGTTCGTATTACCCCGGCCGACCGCATGGCCGTGCAGAACAGCAATCAGTTCCGGATGCAGGCCACCAGCGCGGAGACCAACGTGCTGAACGTAGCCTCCAGTCTGGGCAGGGAGTGCCTGGCCTTGACAAAATTTGTGGAGGGCAGCCCGATCGCGGCCTTTATCAAGGCGCAGTTGCGGGCCCGGAATATTGCTTTTGCGGGAAAAGACGTCCCGCAGGGCGGTCCCTGGGGCTTTCGTCATCAGTTCAATATTGCGGATTCCGGCTTCGGCCTTCGCGCGCCGCGCGTCTGGAACGATAGGGCAGGCGAGGTCGGACGGACGCTCTCGGCGGGGGATTTCGATCTCGATAAGATCTTCGGACAGGAGGGCGTCGCTATCCTGCACGTATCCGGCCTGATTGCGGCCATGAGCCCGGAAACGACGGAGTGCTGCCTGAAGGTCGCAAAGGCGGCGAAGAAATACGGGACGCTGATCTCCTTTGACTTAAACTACCGCGCCAGCTTCTGGAAGGGCCGCGAAGAGGAGCTTTCCACCGCCTTTAAAGAGATCGCTTCGCTGGCGGATATCCTGGTCGGCAACGAGGAAGATTTCCAGCTCTGCCTGGGCTTTCAGGGCCCGGAAGCCGGCGGAAAAGAGCTCGGCGGCAAGATCGAACGCTTTAAGGAAATGATCGGGCAGGTGCGGGTGCAGTATCCGAACGCAAAGGCCTGCGCGACCACGCTGCGGCAGGTCATCTCCGCGAACGAGCACCTCTGGGGCGCCATCCTCTGCGCGGACGGCGAGTGGTTCGTGGAAGAGCCGCGTCCGATCCCGGTGCTGGACCGCATCGGCGGCGGCGACGGTTTCTCCGGCGGCCTGCTCTACGGCGTGCTCATGGGCTGGGAGCCGGAAAAGTGGCTTCAGTTCGGCTGGGCCAGCGGGGTGCTGGCGGCGGGCAGCCTGAACGACTACGCGGAACCGGCCGACGAAAAGCAGGTCTGGGACGTTTATGCGGGGAATGCCCGCGTGCAGCGCTGAGACGGAGGGAGAGAAGATGAAAAAAGCAGATATCGGCCTGATCGGCCTGGCGGTCATGGGGGAAAACCTCGTGATGAATATGGAATCCAAGGGCTTTACCGTGGCGGTCTACAACCGGACCGCGGAAAAGGTGGAGCGCTTTGTGAGCGGCCGTGCAGCCGGGAAAAACATCATCGGCTGCACCAGCCTGGAACAGCTGAGCGGCAGTCTGAAAAAGCCCCGAAAGGTCTTCCTGATGGTGAAGGCCGGCCGGGCCGTGGATGAACTGATCGAGCGGCTGCTGGCAGTGCTGGAGCCGGGCGACATCATCATCGACGGCGGCAACAGCCACTTTCCGGATACGATTCGGCGGACGGCCTATGTGGAGAGCAAAGGTCTGCTGTACGTAGGAACCGGCGTATCCGGTGGAGAGGAAGGTGCGTTAAACGGGCCGAGCATGATGCCGGGTGGTTCTCCGGCAGCCTGGCCCTTCGTGAAGCCGATCTTCCAGGCCATCTGCGCGAAGGTGGAGGACGGCGCCCCCTGCTGCGACTGGGTCGGCGAGAACGGCGCGGGACATTTCGTGAAAATGGTGCACAACGGCATCGAGTACGGCGACATGCAGCTGATCTGCGAAGCCTATCAGCTGATGAAGGATGGCCTGGGGCTTTCAAGCGAAGAACTGCACGAGGTCTTTGCGGCCTGGAACGAGACCGAGCTGGACAGCTATCTGATCCAGATCACGCGGGACATCTTCGGTTATAAAGACGAAAACGGCGAGGTCACCGTGGATCATATCCTGGATAAGGCCGGGCAGAAGGGCACCGGCAAGTGGACCGGCATCGCGGCGCTGGACGAAGCCGTGCCGCTCACGCTGATCACCGAGGCGGTGTTCGCGCGCTGCCTTTCCGCCCAAAAGGAAGAACGCGTAAAGGCGGCGGCCCTGTATCCGCACGAGATCCCGGCCTTTGAAGGCGATAAGGCCGCGTTTATCGAGAGCATCCGCAAGGCACTTTACGCCAGCAAGATCGTATCCTACGCGCAGGGCTACACGCTGATGCGCAGCGCTGCAAAAACGTACGGCTGGAACCTGAACTACGGCGGCATCGCGCTGATGTGGCGCGGCGGCTGCATCATCCGCAGCGTCTTCCTGGGGAAGATCAAGGAAGCGTTTGAGAAGGATCCGGCGCTGGAAAACCTGCTGATGGATGATTACTTTGCCGAAACGATGAAGAGCCTGATCCCCGCCTGGCGAGAGGTGGTGGCCTACGGGATCAAGGCCGGCATCCCGGTGCCGACCTTCAGCTCGGCCTTAAGCTGGTTCGACGGCTATACGACGGCGGATCTGCCGGCCAATCTGCTGCAGGCGCAGCGGGATTATTTCGGGGCGCATACCTACGAACGGACCGATGCCCCGCGGGGAACGTTTTTCCATACCAACTGGACCGGGCACGGCGGTTCGACCAGTGCCGGAACGTATAACGCGTAGGGGGATCGTTATGACAAATTATTCCATCAAACCTGATTTTACCGGTAAAGTTGCCGTCGTGACCGGCGGCGCCGGCTTGCTCTGCAGCGAATTCTGCCGGGCGCTCGCCGCCTGCGGCGCGAAGGTCGCTATCCTGAACCGCACGCTTTCCAAGGCCGAGGTCCTGGCAGAGGAGATCCGCGAAAGCGGCGGGCAGGCTCTCGCCGCCCAAGTGGACGTCACCGATCCGGACAGCGTAAAAGCCGCGCACGAAGCCGTGCTGGCGGCCTTCGGACCCTGCGACATCCTGATCAACGGGGCGGGCGGCAACCGGCCGGATGCGACGGCGGACGACGAGTTCTTCGATCCCGAAACGCTGGCCGATCCGGCAAAGAAGAGTTTCTTTGACCTGAAGAGCGACGCCTTCGCCGGCGTCTTTTCCCTGAATATCATGGGGACGCTCCTGCCGACGCAGGCTTTCGTCCGGGATATGGCGGAAAGGGGCAGCGGCTGCGTGGTCAACGTCAGCTCCATGAACTCCTTCACGCCCCTGACCAAGATCCCCGCCTACAGTGCGGCCAAGTCGGGCGTTTCGAATTTCACGCAGTGGCTGGCGGTGCATTTCGCGAAGAGCGGCATCCGCTGCAACGCTATCGCGCCGGGCTTTTTCTCGACGGCGCAGAACGCGAAGCTCCTCTGGAACGAGGACGGCTCGCCGACCGCGCGGACCGGGAAGATACTGAACGCGACCCCGATGGGCCGTTTCGGAACGCCGGAGGAGCTCATCGGCGCGCTGCTTTTCCTCTGCGATGAAAAGAGCTCCGGCTTTGTGACCGGCGTGGTGCTGCCGGTGGACGGCGGTTTTTCCGCCTATTCGGGAGTGTAAAGATGGACGTTTTTCGGTGGTCCGAGCGGGAAGAGGGCCTTAATCCGGAGGAGATCCGGGCGGCCCTTGAAGAAAGTATGGCGGGGCGGAACCTTCAGAAAGTCCTGATCCTGCCGCCGGATTTCACGCGCTTTCACTCCGGGGCCGGCCTGATCACGAACCTTCTCTGGCACAGGCTGACGGAGCGGGGCGTGCAGGTGGATATCCTGCCCGCGCTCGGCACGCATACCGCCATGACGCCTGCGCAGCTGGACGCGATGTTCGGCGATATCCCGCACGAAGCCTTTTTCGTGCACGACTGGCGGCGGGACGTGATGAAGATCGGCGAGGTGCCGGGAGCGTATATTACGGAGCTCACGGAGGGACTGTGGAAGCAGTCCGTGGCCGTGGAGGTCAACCGCCTGGTCATGGACGAGAGCTACGACCTGATCCTTTCTCCGGGCCAGGTGGTGCCGCACGAGGTCATCGGCATGTCCAACCACGCGAAAAACCTCTTCGTGGGCGTGGGCGGCAGCGAGATGATCAATCAGTCGCACATGATCGGTGCGGTCTACGGCATGGAACGCATGATGGGCCGGGACCACACGCCGGTGCGCCAGATCTTCGACTACGCGGCGGAGCATTTCTTAAGCAGCCGGCCGATCCTGTATCTGCTGACTGTGACTACCGCGCCGGCCGGAAGGATCCGCATGCACGGACTGTTCATCGGCGAGGGGCGGCGGTGCCTGACCGAGGCGGTGAAGCTGGCGCAGGAGAAGAACATCGATTTCCTGCCGCACGGCCTGAAAAAATGCGTGGTGTATCTGGATCCGGCCGAGTTCAGGAGCACCTGGCTCGGCAACAAGGCCATCTACCGGACCCGGATGGCCATGGCCGACGGCGGCGAGCTGATCATCCTGGCGCCGGGGGTGGAGACCTTCGGGGAGGATGCGGAGTGCGACCGCCTGATCCGCAAATACGGCTATCACGGCCGGCTGGCGACGCTGGCCGCCTTCGAGGCGCCGGAAAACGAGGACCTGCGGGCCAACATGGGCGCGGCGGCGCATCTGATCCACGGCTCTTCGGACGGGCGCTTTACCGTCACCTATGCGGTGAAGAGCATCAGCCGCGGGGAGATTGAAGCGGTCGGCTACCGCTCCGCCGGTTATGACGAAATGAGTACAATTTACGATCCGGCCGCGCTGCGGTACGGTTCCCAGACCGTGGCAGGAGAGGAGATCTTCTACGTTCCCAATCCGGCGCTCGGACTGTGGATCGATAAAGAACGGTTTCGGGCCTGAGCGGAAGATTTAAGGACTGACAGGGAGAGATTTCAGCGATGAAGAACTTTATGGACAGCGATTTTTTACTGGATACGGAGCCGGCTCGGCGCCTTTTTCACGGCTGGGCTAAGAACGAGCCGATTTTCGACTATCACAACCATCTTTCGCCGCAGGAGATCGCGGAAAGACGGCGCTTCCGGAACCTGACGGAGCTCTGGCTGGAGGGGGACCATTACAAATGGCGCGCCATGCGGGCCTGCGGCGTCCCGGAGGAGCTTGTCACCGGGAACGCGGCGCCTTATGCGAAATTCGAGGCCTGGGCCGCCGTCCTGCCGAAGCTGGCCGGCAATCCGCTCTACCACTGGACGCATCTGGAGCTGCAGCGCTATTTCGGCATCACGGAGCTTTTAACGCCGGAGACGGCGAAGCAGATCTGGGACCGGACCACGGAAATGCTGCAGGGGAACGGCTTTGACACCGTCTCGCTGCTGGAAAAGATGCAGGTAAAGATCCTCTGCACGACCGACGATCCGGCGGATTCGCTGGAATGGCACGCCAAGATCCGACAGGATGCGAGCATCCCCTTTGCCGTGCGGCCCTGCTTCCGCCCGGACCGCTATCTGAGCGACCCGGAGGGAGAAGCGGCGCAGGCGCTGATCCGGAAATACGGCGCGCCCGATCTGGAGACGGCGCTGGAAAAAGCGCTGGATCATTTTGTCGAAAACGGCTGCCTGCTGGCCGATCACGGCTTCAGCGAGTTCCCGTATCTGACGGATCCGGCCTTTGCGGCGCGTTTCAGGCGTCTGACGGAGGCCTATGCGGCGCGCGGGATCGCGATGCAGCTGCACCTGGGGCCCATCCGCAACAATTCGCCGCGCCTGTGGCAGGGTTTCGGGGCGGATGCCGGCGCGGACAGTGTGGGCCGTTCGCCGGACCCGGCAGCGCTCAATGCTTTTTTAGGCGATCTGGAGCGGGATGACGCCCTGCCGCGCACCATCCTTTACAACCTGAACGGGACGGACAATCAGATGCTGGCCACGACAGCGGTCAATTTCGCACCGGCGGTCCGCTTCGGCGCTGCCTGGTGGTTCAACGACAGCCTGCGCGGGATGGAACGGCAGCTGGACGAGCTGATGGAGACCGGCGCGCTGGCTCTTTCGGTGGGCATGCTGACGGATTCGCGCAGCTTTACCGCCTTCGTGCGGCACGAGTATTTCCGCCGCATCCTCTGCCGCCGGCTGGGCCGCCTGGTCGAAGACGGACTCTACCCGGACGACGAGAAGACGCTGGGCGCCATCGTGAAGGATATCTGCTTCCGAAATGCGGCGGAGTTCTTCACCCGCAAATAAGGACACTTTTTCGGACAAGTCCCGACATGGAAGGACCCTCTTTCATCCGTTACAATACCCATAACGGATCAAAGGGGGTTCTTTTTGTGAAGATCTATCTGGCTGTCGATATCGGCGCCTCCTCCGGCCGGCACATCGCCGGCTTTGAGGAAAAAGGCGAGCTGAAAACGGAAGAGATCTACCGCTTTCCGAACGGCGTGACGGAAGACGACGGGCATCTGACCTGGGATATCGCCGCGCTGCTGGAACACGTGAAGCGGGGCATCGCGATCGCGAAGGAAAAGTACGGGAAGATCGAAAGTCTTTCGGTCGATACCTGGGGCGTGGATTACGTGCTGCTTAAAGGGGACGAGGAAGTCCTGCCCGCCTATGCCTACCGCGACGCCCGCACGGAAAGCGTCATCCCGCAGGTGCACGAAAAGATTCCTTTCGAAGAGCTCTACCGCCGCACCGGCATCCAGTTCCAGCCCTTTAATACGATCTATCAGCTGTACGCGGACAAGCTCGCCGGCCGGCTGGAGGGCGTTACGGACTTCCTGATGATCCCGGAATATCTGACGTACAAACTCTGCGGCGTGAAAGTACACGAGTACACGAACGCCACGACCGGCGGCATGGTCAGCGCCGAAACGGGAGAGTTTGACGCCGAAATCCTCCGCACGCTGGACCTGCCGGAGCAGCTTTTTAAGGCCTACGCTCTGCCGGACGGGACTTCCCGACAGCTGGCGCAGCCGGGCACGGTGATCGGAGAGTACGAAGGCATCAAAGTCGTCCTCTGCGCCACCCACGATACCGGCAGCGCGGTGGAGGGCATCCCGATGGAGGGAAATCACCCGTATATCTCCTCCGGCACCTGGTCGCTCCTGGGCGTCAAGACCGAAAAACCCCTCACGGACGAGGCTTCGCGGCGGGCCAACTGGTCGAACGAGGGCGGCGTGGGCTACACCCGCTACCAGAAGAACATCATGGGGATGTGGCTGGTGAACCGCTTAAAGGACGAGCTCTGCCCGGAGAAGCCCTGGAGCGAGATCGTCGCGGAAGCGCAGGAAAAGCACTTCGATCATCTGGTGGATGCGAACGACGAGCGTTTTCTGGCGCCGGTCAGCATGAAGGAAGCATTCGACTTGGCGCTGCCGCATCCGCCGAAGTGCACGGCCGGATATTTCCGCTGCGCCTACCGGAGCCTGGCGGCGTCCTACGGCGAAGCGCTCCGGGAACTGGAACACAGCACGGGAAAAGAGTATGAATGCCTGTATATCGTCGGCGGCGGTGCGAAGAACGACTACTTAAACCGTCTGACCGAAGAAGCGACCGGCAAAAAAGTGATCGCCCTGCCCGTCGAGGCAACGGCGCTGGGAAATCTGAAGATCCAAATGGAGGCAGACCGATGAGCTACACAGAAGCAAAAGAGAAATACGCAGCCTGGGGCGTGAACACCGAAAACGCCATCGAGACCTTAAAGAACGTCCCGGTCTCCCTGCACTGCTGGCAGGGAGACGACGTGCGCGGCTTCGATACCGACCCGAGCAAGCCCCTGACCGGCGGCATCCAGACGACCGGCAACTATCCCGGCCGGGCCCGGACTCCCGAAGAACTGATGGCGGATCTCGACAAGGTCCTGTCCCTCATTCCCGGCCGCCCGAAGATGAACCTGCACGCGAGCTACGCCATCTTCGAGCCCGGCGAATGGGCGGACCGCGACAAGCTGGAGCCGAAGCACTTCGAAAAGTGGGTGAAATTCTGCAAAGAGCGGGGCTTAGGCTGTGACTTCAACCCGACCTTCTTTTCCCATCCGAACTGTGATCCGCTGACCCTTTCCTCCCCTAACGAGGACACCCGCCGCTTCTGGATCGAACACGGCAAGGCCTGCATCCGCATTTCCAGCTACCTTGCCGAGGAGCTTGGCCAGCCATGTGCGATGAACATCTGGACCGGCGACGGCTTCAAGGATATCCCGGCCGACCGCATGGGCCCGCGGGTGCGCTATAAGGAAAGCATCGACGAGATCCTTTCCGAGCCCTACGACTTCAAGAAGGTCAGGCCCTGCATCGAGTCGAAG
>JAEEGL014079716.1_pt1 | contig 24521 bp, 23 predicted proteins | sample 9134231 | NCBI WGS metagenome assembly JAEEGL01 (sample SAMN16246548, study PRJNA631951) | gut metagenome | biome: gut microbiome; feature: rumen; material: fiber-attached | host: Bos | place: Iran: Karaj | collected 2018-10
TGCGAAGTTCCGGATTGGTCGTGTGGACAGAGACATTGACCGGTGAGATCTTCATCCTGATGATGCGTTCGACATCATGGTCTGACAGGTTCGTCAGCGTCACATAACTTCCGAACAGGAAACTCATGCGCTCGTCGTCGTCCTTGAAATAAATGCTGCGGCGCATGCCTTTGGGGTTCTGATCTATAAAACAGAAGATACAGTTGTTCCAGCAGGAATGCTCCTTGTCCATCAGGAAGGAGTCCGACTCCAGACCCAGCTGCGTATATTCATCCTTCTCGATATGCTCTGTCCGCGCCGTTCCGTCAGGAAGACGGAATTCCAGTTCCAGTTCCGTCGCCGCGGCATAGAACCCGTAATCCAGAACATCCGAGATCTCTTCGCCGTTGATGCTCAACAGCAAAGTTCCCTCAGGAAGTGCCAGCGCTTCCGCCGGCGATCCCTTTTCCGCCCCGATGATCCGGACTGCCATCAAGAATACCTCATAATCAAAAAAGACGAGGTCTTTAACCCCCCGTCTCTTTGTTTTCGTCTTACGCTTCCTTGTTTACAACTTCTCTGCCGTTGTAATATCCGCAGAAACCACAAGCTTTATGCGGTACCATGTACTGACCGCACTGCGGGCAAGTAACGAGCGTCGGAGCGGCGATCTTCCAAACGGAGGAGCGTCTTTTATCGCGCCGCGCCTTGCTGGTCTTTCTTTTCGGTACTGCCATGCCGAGCACCTCCTCTATCATCACATTCAAAGCACCGCTTCGAAAAGCGTGCTTGATTATTATAGCATATCCCAACCCCGTGTCAATCGATTTTTTTATTCTTCTTCAATTATTTTTCACAGGTATTTTTTGAGATTGTCCGTCAGGCTTTCAAGATCAGCAGATACAGTGACGATCACCTTCAAGTATTCCGGGGCTACATCGTGGATGTGATCCAGAAGCATACCGAGACCTTCGAGATCTCCTCCGCCGATCTTCAGGGATCCGTCCAGATAAATCTGTTCGATGTCGTAATCCCCTGCCAGAACGCCCATGAAAAAGCCATAGTACTGATCGTACCCGCGGATATTGTAATCGTCGACGTCAATGATCCGGACGCCTGCCTTGATGTTATATGTGGATTTCATGCCTTTCTCGATGCAGACGATATGTCCGTCAGTGGATTCCACTGCCTTGTTCATCATTTCGATAATCGTCTTTGTCTTTCCGGATCCTTTGTCTCCGACCACGAGATGTATCATTTCGGTAATCCTCCGTTTTCCGTAATTATTTATAGTTTATCCGAGAAGTCTCTTTTTGTCTTCCTCGTATCCGGGTTTGTCCAGAAGCGCAAACATGTTCCGCTTGTAGGTCTCGACGCCGGGCTGATTGAAAGGATTCACACCGAGCAGATATCCGGACACGCCGCACGCCCGCTCGAAGAAGTAGATCAGTTCGCCGAGATGATATGCGTCCGTACGCCCGACCTCAATGATGCTGCAAGGCACACCGCCCTCCACATGGGCGCGGAGCGTCGCGTCGGAAGCTACCTGGTTGATCTGCTCCATCGTCTTTCCGGTGAGGTAGTTCAATCCGTCGAAGTCGACGTCTTCTCCTTTGACCGAGAGTTTGGAACCCGTATCGAGGAAAGAAACCATCGTTTCGAACAGGAATCGGCTTCCGTCCTGTACGTATTGTCCCATAGAATGCAGATCGGTTGTAAACATGCAGCTTGACGGATAGATGCCCTTCTGATCTTTGCCTTCGCTTTCGCCGAAAAGCTGCTTATACCACTCGCCCATCATGCGGAATCTGGGTTCAAAGCATGTCAGGACTTCCACGTTCTTTCCGCTTCTGTACAGCAGATTCCGCACAGCGGCATAGAGGTTCGCAGGGTTTTCCAGCGAATCGTCCAGATCGATCTTTTCACGGAAATCAGCTGCGCCGCGCAATAGAGCGTCGGTATCAACGCCGGCGACGGCCAGCGGCAGAAGACCGACTGCCGTCAGAACGGAATAGCGGCCGCCGACGTCATCCGGTACGACGAACGTCTCGTAGCCCTGTTCATCCGCAAGTTTTTTCAGTGTGCCTCTGGAGCGGTCCGTCGTGGCGACGATCCTCTTTGAGGCTTCTTCCGCACCGTAGCGGCGGATCATGTAATCTCTCAGCATACGGAATGCCACAGCAGGCTCGGTGGTCGTTCCGGATTTCGAGATCACGTTGAGAGAGACTTCTCCCGTCTCGCAAAGTTCAAGCAGATCAGCGAGATCCGCAGAAGAGATCGAGTTGCCGGCAAAGTAGACTCTCGGTTTGCACAGCTCGTTGTGGGACTCTCCCTGAAGAACTTCCAAAACGGCGCGCGCGCCGAGATAGGATCCCCCGATCCCGATCACGATAAAAATATCACTGTTCTCCCGGATTCTTTTCGCTGTTTCCTTGATCCGCGTATATTCTTCCTTGTCGTAATCCACAGGAAGATCACGCCAGCCGAGATAGTCATTCCCGGCTCCGGTGCCGTTTCTCAGGACTTTGGAAGCGTTTTCGACTTCCGGGGCGATTGCTTTCAGTTCCTCTTCGGTAAGGAACTCGGACAGATAGCCGGTATCATAGCGGACCATATTTATTCTCCCTCTTCCGTTTTTTCTACTATAATGGTAATGCAACAGCCGAAGAAAATCAATCTGACCGGCGGTTGGCAAAACAGGGCGGCGAGGCCGCGGAAAGACCAGGTGATCGTTTTTTGAGAGTTTTTTTCGAAACCTACGGATGCAAAGTCAATCTGTATGAAACATCTGCCATGATGAAGAAATTTGCCGCTTCCGGCTTTTCCCTTACGAAGGATCTGGCTGAAGCGGACGTCGTCGTGCTCAACTCCTGCACGGTCACCGGAAACGCCGACCGGAAAGCGCGCAGCTTTGCCCGGAAAGTCCGTTCTGTCTCCCCCAACGCGGTATTTCTTCTCTGCGGCTGTTTTGCCCAGGCTTTTCCCGAAAAAGCCCGGGAACTCGGAGCGGACATCCTGATGGGAACCACCGAGCGCGGCAGCGCGCCGGCGGCGGTCCTGCGTTTCCTGGAAAGCAGAGAGCCCATGGACCTCGTTCAGTCTCTTGATTCTGCGGTATTCGAAGCGCTGGAAGCGGACGAACTCGTCGAGCACACGAGAGCGTTCCTGAAGATCGAGGACGGTTGCCAGAAGTATTGTTCCTACTGTGCGATCCCGAAGGCAAGAGGACCTGTCCGGTCCATGCCTCTGGCCGAGGTGCGCCGTCAGTGTGAGGAACTGGTCCGCTCGGGGTACAGGGAGATCGTATTGTGCGGTATCAACCTGTCCGCCTACGGAAATGATCTTGGCTGCGACCTTGGAGACGCCGTTCTCGCAGCCGGTGAAACGGAAGGGCTCGTGCGCGTGCGTCTGAGTTCTCTTGAATGCGATCTGCTGACGGATAAAATGCTCCGGAAGTTTGCCTCGTGTGAGCAATTCTGCCCTCAGTTCCATCTTTCTCTTCAAAGCGGTTCCGACCGGACGCTGCGCCGTATGAACCGTCATTACACTTCCGCCGATTACGCCGCGATCTGTGAGAAAATCCGGTCGATCTTCCGGGATGCGACTTTCACAACGGACATCATCGTGGGTTTTCCGGGTGAAACGGAGCAGGATTTCGAGGACAGCGTCTCGTTCTGCCGTTCGGTCGGTTTCCTTCGCGCCCATGTATTTCCTTATTCCAAACGTCCCGGCACCATGGCGGCAGCTCTGCCCGAACAAGTCACACGTGCGGAGAAAGAACGGCGTTCCAAAGAAATGATCGCAGCAATGAAACTGCGGTCCGAGGAAGTTCTCACCTCCTTCATCGGGAAAACGGTCCGTGTGATCCTGGAACAGCCTGAAAACGGCGCATTTACAGGCTATTCCGACCGCTATCTTCCCTGCCTCGTGACGGGAGAAGGCCTGTCTTCCCACCAGGTAGTGGAAGGCACAGTAAAACGTATCGAGAACGGTGCCGCCGTCGTCTGTGTCCCGTCCGGGAAATGACATATTCACATACTAAAAGGACTCTGCCTCCAAGCAGAGTCCTTTTTTTCATTTTTCAGCCAGCAGGTTCATCCGTCGATACAGTTTTTTTCTTTTCGAAGCTGTCTCTTCGGGAAGAATCCGGTACCCTCTCTGCGGGTCTCCCTCCAGAAGATCCCCTTCCCTGACCCCTTCAGGAAGTTCAGATAATTCCGCGACGAACTGTTCGTTTCCCGGAAGGAGAAGCACTGCTTTTCCTTCCTTGATCGAATCGACACTGTATCTCATGCTGCCGTCCCCTCTTCGGCGGGAGTCTCGGCCTCACAGCCGATCCGCTTCCCGTCCATCACGAAGTGGATATTCCCCTGAATATCCGTCCGGAAGATCTGGGAACCTGCCGACAGAAGCCGTTCCAGCACCTCTTCCTTCGGATATCCGTACTCATTGTCAAAGCCGCAACTGATGACTGCGTAGGACGGTCTTACAGCGGAAATAAAGCGCGATGTCGTCGCGTATTTCGTTCCGTGATGCCCAACTTTCAGCACATCCGCCCGAAGATCCGCGCCGTCGGAGAGCAGGTCCCTCTCCACATCCTGTTCCGCATCGCCCATAAATAGGATCCGGTTCCGTCCGTATTCCGCCGTCATTACCAGAGAGCAATCGTTAAGATCCTTTCCGCCGCCGCTCCAGTGAACGGTAAAGGTCAGTTCCCCGTCCGCAGCGGAGATGACGTCGCCCCGGTGAAGAACCTCCAGCGGGACCGATTTCTGTCCGATCACATCCAGCGCCCGTTCATACCAGTTCGCCGTCGGTGTCAGTTCTTCCGGAATATCCGCAAAATAAACCGTTCCGACAGGATATTTTTTCAGCACCGTCTGAAGGCTTCCCATATGATCGAAATGCGGATGGGAGATGAAGACCGCGTCCAGGTGATCAACTCCGTACAAATCTAGGTCGCTTACCAGCGTTTCCGCTTCCTCGAACATTCCCGTATCGACCATGGCCGTCCAGTTTCCGAGTTTCAGGATCATACTGTCACCCTGCCCGACGGAAAGGAAGACCGCATGCAGGACCTTGTCTTCATCCGTCGTCTGAATTTCCTGAGCCGGCCTGAGCCAATGTATAAACAGGTTGAAAAACGGATAAAAAACGTAGATCAGGGCTGCCGCGAGGATCAGCACGCATGCCCACTTCCGTATCTTTCTTTTTGTCTTCTTAGTCACTTGAAGTCGTCACACGTTCCAGCCATTGCTGTTTCGTGATCAGAATCTGGCGGGGTTTGCTTCCGTCCGCCGGACCGATGAATCCGGCTTCTTCCAGTTCATCGATGATCCTGGCAGCACGCGCGTATCCGACGCGGAGTTTCCGCTGCAGCATGGAGGTGGAAGCGGCACCTTGCTCCAGAATCACTTCGACTGCAGCTTCAAACAGATCGTCATTGCCGTCTCCCTCATCACCCGGATCCACGCTGCCGCCGCCTTTGCTCTTTTCACGTGCAGAAAGACGTTCGATATCGGTGAGGATCTCCTCGTCATAGTCGGCGTAATTGTGCTCCTTGATATAATTGACGACTTTGTCCACTTCTTCCTGCTCCACGAGGCTTCCCTGGATTCGGACCGGTTTCGTGACGCCGACAGGCTGATACAGCATGTCGCCGCGTCCCAGAAGCTTCTCCGCACCTGCTCCGTCCAGGATCGTTCGGCTGTCCACCTGGGAGGAGACCGCGAACGCGATGCGGGAAGGAATGTTGTTCTTGATCACGCCGGTAATGACGTCGACAGAGGGCCGCTGTGTTGCGAGGATCAGATACATGCCGGCTGCACGGGCCATGGCGGCCAGTCTCGAGATCGAATCCTCGACCTCGTTCGCGGCGACCTGCATCAAATCCGCCAGCTCATCGATGACGATCACGACGCGGGGCAGTTTCTCCAGTACTTCTCCGTCCTTCGGATCATAGTAGGGATCGTTGAGTTTCTTCTCGACCCAGTTGTTGTATTCCGTGATATTCCTGTTGCCAGTCACACTGAAGGAACGGTAGCGCTTCAGCATTTCGCCCACCGCCCAGCCAAGGGCTCCTGCCGCTTTCCGCGGATCCGTCACGACCGGGACGAAAAGATGCGGAAGTCCATTGTAAGCACCGAACTCGACCATCTTGGGGTCGACCAGGATCATTCTCAGCTGTTCCGGCGGATACTTGTAAAGAAGACTGATCAGAATCGAGTTGATACAGACGGATTTGCCCATTCCGGTTGCGCCTGCGATCAGAAGGTGCGGCATCCTCTCGATATCCCCGACCTTGAACGCGCCGCTGATGTCCTGCCCGATGGCGAAGGTCAGCACACCTTTCGCTTTCTGGAATTCTTCGCTTTCGATAATAGAGCGCAGACGCACGATCTGCGGATTTTTGTTCGGTACTTCGATGCCGACAGCCGCCTTACCCGGAATCGGCGCTTCGATACGGATCGAAGTCGCGGCCAGATTCATCGCGATATCATCGGCAAGCTGTACGATCCTGTTCAGACGGACGCCTGTCTCCGGCTGAAGTTCATACCGGGTAACCGTAGGGCCTCTCGAGATGTTTACCACTTTGGTATTGACGCCGAAGCTCTGCAATGTTTTGACCAGCAGATCCGCTGTCTGGGAGAGTTCCCATTCCAGCGACTTGTCGTCCTTGTTTCTGTCAGGCGTCAGGAAAGAGATCGGCGGGAACTTGTACCGGCGTACTTTCTTCTGACGCACTTCCGCTTTCGGCGCGTTGATGTTGTTCAGATACTCGGTGTCCGCTTTCTTTGCCAGCACGTCCACCTCGGAAGGGTCTTTGTAAGGTTCTGTCTCTTCGGCAGGAGCGGAACTCACATTGAGATCTGTCTCCTTAAGCCGCTCGTCTGATCTGCGGATCCTTTCCGCCGCGACTCGCAGTTCCTCCAGCGACTGATTCCCGGTCGACGGGTCAATCGTCGCAAAAGGTTTTCTCCGCTCAGGCTCCGCCACGTCGGCATTGCCGAACACTTCCTTCACAACAGGCGCAGCAGGTCCGGTGGGATTCAGTTCGATTCCCTCCTTCGTCGGGTCGAAATCCGGTCCGAGGTCCACGTCGATCTTGGGAAGTTTCGCCGTTCTTTCGGTGATCCTCTTTTCCCGTTCGGGGACAAAGGAAACTTCCTCTCCGTCGAGGGAAATATCATACATCTTCTTTTCGTCGAGCGGCACGTCGATCCGCTTCGCTTTCGCAGGGAAATCCTCTTTCTTCCGCATATTCTCGAGGCTGGTCTCCTCATGGAATCTGCGTACTTTCCTTTCCATATAAGAATTGTAGATCGCAACGCCCAGTTCATAGAGCTTCACGAACGGCCAGCGGACGATGAAGAAAAGATCCACGAACGTCCACCCCGTCAGCAGCATAAGCGCCAACAGCATGAGCACCAAGATCGTGATCTTCGCGCCGACCTCGCCGAACAGCAGTTCCAGCGGCATGCCCAGCAGTGCGGAGATCACGCCTGTACCGATCTTGTCAGCGCCCATTACGAAGAGTTCTTTTACGACATTCAGGAATCCTTTGCTGACCGGCCGCTCAAGAGAAAAGATGTAGGTGCATCCAGAGACTGCCAGCATCAGCAGGCAGACCTGGATCAGATCGATCTTGTCCACTACTCTTTTCGCCATGGCGGTAACGCCCAGCACGATCATTGCCGGACCTACCAGGTACGCCATCCATCCGAAAACGCCGAATAGGGAGCGGTGGAGCGTTCTCCAGAAAGCCTCGCCTTCCACGAAGGCGAGAGCCAGGAAAAATACGCCTGCCGCCATCAGGATCGTGGCGACTATGCCTCTGCGCTGCTCCGCTTTTCTTGCGCGTTCCGCCTCTATCCTGCGTTTCTCCAGTTCTTTTTTCGAGGGCCTTCCCTTTTTCTTCGTTGCCATTTCTGTCCTTTCCGCTGAGGAAATAATTCAGGTACGGATCGACCTGTGCGAATCGCATAAAAACCTAATATATAGTTTATCACAAGCATGTTCGGAATGAAAGTTCCGCGATTGACACCCTTCTCAGGGCAAAACTATAATTGAATGCAGTATGGGACTGCGTCCCTTCCGGGAGGAAAATCATGGCAAAGTTATATTTCCGTTACGGCGCAATGAATTCGGGCAAATCCACTGCTCTGATCCAGGTCGCTCACAACTACGAGGAGCGCGGCATGAGCGTGCTCCTGATCAAACCGTCCATCGACACGAAAGGTGCGGATACCGTAGTTTCCCGCATCGGCGTATCCCGTCCCGTGGACCTGCTCGTTCCTGCCGGCATGGATGTCTACAGCACGATCGAAGAACTGAACAGGAAATCTCCTCTCTCCTGCATCCTCGCCGACGAGGCCCAGTTCTTTACCCCTGTGCAGATCGACCAGCTGTTCCGCGTTGCGGTCACCCAGAATATCCCGGTGATCTGCTACGGACTGCGCTCCGACTTCCAAATGAACGGCTTTCCCGGATCCACGAGGCTGCTGGAACTGGCTCACAGCATCGAGGAGCTGAAAACGATCTGTTCCTGCGGTAAGAAAGCCATGATCAACGCCCGTCTTGTGAACGGAGAATACGTTTTTGAAGGCGCGCAGGTCGCCATCGACGGCGAAGCGAGCGTCGAATACCGTTCCGTCTGCCCGGAATGCTATTTCCGGCTCCGCGCAGAACACAAGAATAAACAGCAGTAAAAACAATCACGGGGAGCCCGCAGGCTCCCCGTTTTTTTGTGTGCAGATTATCTGTTGAACCGTTTCAGCGCGTTGAGATGCAGTTTGATGAATTCCTCGCGGTTCAGGTCGAAAGCGACCATCGCGTTCGGTTTCCTGTCTCTGCACAGCACATCCGTCACCGTGCAGGCACGGGTATACTGACCTGAGATATCCACATCCACGAAACAGGGCTCCGTCCTGACGATATCCGGATTGATGAGCCAGGCAACAGGGACGGAGTCATGGAGCGCGGGGCCGAGCCGTGTCGGATCGAACCGCTCGCTTATGGCAGCGTAATCCTTGATCATCTCATAGAAGAACGTTCCGACGTCTCCACCGACGACCCGGAGCATTTCCCGGTCATCTTTGGAAATGAGCGCTTTTTCCGTTGCGTCCAGGCCGCACATGACGATCTTGATCCCGCTCTGGAACACGATCTTCGCCGCTTCCGGGTCACATACGATGTTTGCCTCTCCCAGAGGCAAAGCATTGCCGCCGTATGCGGCGCCGCCCATCAGCGCGATCCCGTCGATCTGCGGTTTCAGTTCAGGATATGTCAGAAGAAAAGTCGCGATATTCGTCAGAGGTCCAACCGGCACCAGAACGACTTTATCATCGCTGCGCCGGATCAGACGGGCCATGAGGTCGACCGCGTCGCAGTCCTCCACCTTCTTCCTGGGTTCCTTCAGCATATACCGCTTGCCGCCGAGACCGTCTTCGCCGTGAACGTAGTAATTCCTGCGGTCCGAGTAATCCCTCGCGGGGCCGAACAGTGATTTGGAGGCGCCTTTCGCCACGGGGACATTCAGGTCCAGCAGTTCGCACATACGCAGTGCGTTTTCCGTGCAGTTGTCTACGGAGTTGTTGCCGAAAACTGTCGTGATCCCGAGAAGGTCGAGATTGGGATCGCCTGCTGCGAGCAGCAGCGCGAACGCGTCATCCACGCCGATGTCAGTGTCGAAAATAATAGGGATCCTGTAACTCATTCTTCCCGCCCTCCGTCATACGAGTGAAGCATTTCCAGATACCATGCCGCGTAGGCGTCCCGGTCGATGCTGCGAACCAAGGATACGTTCGCCTTTTGTCCGAATCTTCCGCGCCAGTCGAAAACAGTCTGGCCCGCGCTCATCGGGCTGCGCGTTTCGCACAGGCAGAAGTAATCTTCCATCACGCAGTTTTCGGGATGGCTGAGCACGAAGGCCGCCGCTGCATCGCAGCCGCCTCTTCCCTTCGGGAATCCAAGCTTCTTTCGCATATCTTCCGACATCAGAAGCTGCCGTTCCTTATTGGCCATTGCGAACTTGTCGTACAGCGGTTTCCAAGGGTTCGAGAACGGAAGATTGTCCAGATATTCCGCTTCCTCTTCGTTTAAGAACGCCGTCCTGCAGCTGTCAAGATCCACCATGACGATCTTCCTGAATCCCGCTTCCAGGATCAGTTTCAGTGCGTGGGGATCCTGAGCGATGTTGAACTCGGCATAAGGGCTTGTGTTGCCTCTTGTAGCGGCTCCGCCCATGATCGTAAGCTGTTTGATATAGCTGGGAAGATCCGGATGCCTGATCAAAGTGATGGCAATATTGGTGAGCGGTCCGACAGCGAACAGTTCCAGTTCTCCGCCCCAGTGGAGCGCCTCGTCATAGATCACGTCCCAGGGGTGTTTTCTGCTCAGTTTATTCTCATCCACCGTGAACTCAAGTCCGGACAGACCGTTGTTCCCATGGGCATATGCCGCACGGGGCACTCTCGCGATGAGCGCTTCCTCCGCGCCGGCGCATACCGGGCAGTTCAGACCCGCTGTTTCTTTCAGATACAATGCGTTGCGTCTGGTATACTCCAGACCCACATTGCCGTGTACCGCGCAGATCGCACGGATGTTGTACTGGCCGCTCGCGGCAAGCAGCATGATCGCCTGAGCGTCGTCGCCGCCGGGGTCCGTATCAATGATCAATGGTCTTAATGACATCCCTGTACCTCCGTAGCCTTCTTTTCTTTTTATATTATAAAGTCAGGAAAAAAACGTTTCAATAAATGCGCCTGTGTGCCGGCAAATTTGACTTCTCTCCCCCGCGCTGATAACCTCATGAAAGAAAGGAGGACACCGATGAGAAGAAACACTTTCCGCACTGCTCTGGGCGGTGTACTGTCCGCGCTCGCTCTCTCCGCAGTTTTCATGGGTTCCGTTTTCCCGTTTTCGGAATATGTCGGACCGGTGGTTGCCTCCGTCTGCGTTCTGGTCTTCTGCACGGAATTCGGGATCCGTTCCGCATTGCTGATGTACCTCAGCATCTCGCTTCTCTCCGTCTTTATCTCCCCCAGCATAGAAAGCAGTCTGCTGTTCGCAGTCTTTCTCGGATGGTATCCTGCCGCGAAGGAACCTATTGAAAAAAAGTTAGGAAAACCGTTCTCGTTAGCGGTGAAATATCTGCTGCTCAACGTCTGCGTGCTTTCTCTCTACTACGTTCTTCTGAACGTTCTGGAATTGTCTGCCCTCCAGGAAGATTTTGCCGAAAGCACTGTCTGGATGACCGCGCTCATGATCGTTATGTATAACGTGACTTTTCTTTTTTACGACAGGATTCTGACGAACGTCGCCTACGTCTACCTGCACCGCTTCAGGCCGAAGCTGATACGATAAAAACGATCCAAACAAAGCAAGACCCGTTTTGAATCGGGTCTTGTTTTTTATTTTGTCTCTTATTCGTATCTCAGCGCTTCGATGGGGTCCAGATTCGCCGCCTGAATCGACGGGAGCAGTCCGAAGACGATTCCCACAACTGTGGAGAACACGACGGATACCGCGATAGCCGGTACGCTGATCGCGACCGGAACAGACGCTACGAAATGGATCACGTATGCCAGTCCGATACCCACCAGAACACCTAATACACCTCCGATGCTGGTCAGTACAGCTGCCTCCGTAAGGAACTGCCCGAGGATTCTCTTCTTTCTGGCGCCGAGCGCTTTTTTCAGGCCGATCTCACGGGTCCGCTCCGTGACGGAAACGAGCATGATGTTCATGACGCCGATACCGCCTACCAGAAGCGAGATCCCCGCGATCCAGATCAGCATGCTGTTGGTGCTTTTGCTCAGATCCTGGATGTTTTTTGCCTGTTCCAGAAGGTCGTCCGCTTTATATTTAAAATTCTGTTCGCCGGATTGTCCCTCTCCGTTCTCGCTGATACCGAGCGCATTGTTCAGGATCTCCGCTGCGCTGCGTCCGGCAGTCGTCATGCTCTCCGTATCCTTTGCCCGGATGACGATACCTTCCGGTTCGTCGAACTGGTACAGGATCGGCCAATCGGTCCTCGGGATGTAGAGCTTCGCCGAGGAAGTGCCCATATACGTGTAATAGTCCTCCATCGTTTCAATAATCGGCTGGAACTGGGACATGGTATCCACGACGCCTATGACGGTGAACAGTTCCGAACCGATATCGATCACTTTTCCGATGGGTTCTTCCGTATTGAACAGGGATTTCACCGCCCCGCGGTCCAAGATCACGACTTTGGAGAAATGCTTGTAATCGTGCTCCGTGAACAGTCTTCCTTTCACGACCTGCATCCCGACAGTGGAGAAATAGTTCTCATCCACGCCGAGGATCCCGCATCCGCTGAGTAAAGTGCTCTTGTAAGAGACGTTGTTCGCGTAATTTCTCGACAGGAACCTTGCTACTGAGCGGACTTCCGGTATATTCCGGATACTCTCCATCGATTCTTCCGAGATAGGAACCAGTCCGTCCGGGATCTCGCTGTAGTCGAACTCGTAATCCCAGTCGCCCTGTTTGACCTTAACGGTGACCGTATTCGTGCCGCCGCCGATCAGGTTCTGTTTGATCTGCTCATTCGTTCCCTTGATGGTTGAAACGATGGCGATGATCGCCGCGATGCCGATGATGATGCCCAGCATCGTGAGGAAGGAACGCATCTTATGGGTAAAGATGCCTCGGAACGCGAGTTTGATGTTTTCACCGAAACCGTTGCTTCTCACCAGTACATCCCTCCCATTCCGGATTCTCTGTCGACTTTCGCTCCTTCCACAGCGCTCTTCCCATACGGGAAAGCGATGCTGTCTTCGAGAGAAAGTCCGCCGAGGATCTCCACAGAGTAGCCGCCGTAAAGAAGCCGCCCGACCTCGACATACTGTTTCACCAGCCTGTCGTCGTCTCCGGCTTTCAGGACGTAACTGCGTCCGTTTTCTTCACGGACGTAACAGGTCTGAAGAGCGAATTCCGCCTTTGACGAAGAACTGTCCGTGACAAACCGGATCTCGCCGCCGTCCCACGGCTGGAGTTCATCTTCGCAGTCAAGCTCGGCGGTGTATTCATAGTAGGAGACGTTACCGCCGCCTCCGCCGTAGTAGCTCATGTTGTTCGTCGTCGGATACGGAGAGATCTTGGTGATCGTACCCGTATAGGTCATACCGTTGGACCACATCTGGATCGAGACCTGATCACCTACTTTGACCGTGCCCAGCTGAAGCTCAGAGATCGTGCTGGTGACCTCATATCCGTGTCCGCTCTGGACCGTAATAAATGGTTCGTCACCTGAGACCGCAAAAGGATCTCCGACAGAAGTGACCGTTCCCGCATCGTAGGCGCGTACCACACCGTCCGTAGCAGTCTGCTTGGCGCGTTTCCATGCCAGTTCCGCCTGTGCGACGGAGACTTCCATTCGGCGAATCGTCTGAGTCTGATTCAGGATCATTTCATCGATCTCTTCCTGGGTATGGCTTTCCTCTTCAGGAGGAATGACAGGTTCCGGAATGGCGCTTGGATTAAAATCAGTCAGATACATCAAATTTGATTCAAAGCTATTATCAAATTGATTCTCAATATATCCAGACAACTCGTCATAAGAAAACACTTCTGAAAACCGATATACTTTGTCGTCATTTTTAAAACCGCTTTGGAACCATGCAAGTAACTCACTCGGATGATAGTTCTTATGGCTTTTAATCGTTGCTATTCGAACACTGTCATATCCTGCTGCTGTCTTCCAGATGTTAAAAATAAAGCGATGCTTTATGCTAATTCCCTTTTCATTAGATAATTCTTTCTCGCTATCATCACTTTGTTGAATTTCAGCGGAAGAAGAATTATTTTCAGCTTCGACGAGTTGATGCAGTTCCTTCTCTTTCACGCCGAACAAATACTCAAAGACACTCTTTCGAATAGGTGTATCTAGGTCAAGGTCTATTACGACATATTCCTCTTCTTTGATTTTGATATACGAGAGTTGTTTCCAGTTAATTTCTTCTTCTGTCTTGAGTTTGACTATTTTCCCAAACTTCATTTGCACAGGTTTTGGTTCCTGGTAAGGCTTAAACGTCTTGTAATAAGCAAGTGTCTCCCTTGCTTCCTGGAGGTTCTTTTTCGCCATCTCGTACTGAATCCGGTAAGAATCCACTTGGAGCGCTGCCTGCGTCGCGTCGTACTGGATCAGGGGATCTCCCTTGTTCACCACGTCTCCCGGCGACACGTATACCTTCTGAATCAGCATGCTCGTGTCCGGATAAATGTATTGAATACCGCCCTGAGAGACTTGACCATAACCTGCGGAAGAGTCCTCGATCCAGGTATCCGCAATCATGCTGATCGGGATAACGGCTGCCGTCTTCCCGCTCGAGATATAGGCGCGCGCCCCAAACATTCCGCCGATGAGAGCGGCAAGGATCAGGACCGCGACAAGGATCTTTTTCAGTTTGGAGGATCTTTTCTTCATTTGATGCTGAATCCCTCCATATCTTTCTCCGTCGCCTCGCTCAGCACGCCGTCGATGATGAAGAGAATGCGCCGCGCATACATGGCGACGCCCCTCTCATGGGTGATCATGACGATCGTCATACCCTGCCTATTCAGTTCACAGAACAGTTCCATCAGTTGCAGCCCGCTCTTGGAGTCCAGAGCGCCGGTCGGTTCGTCCGCGAGCAGGATGCTGGGATTGTTCACCAGCGCCCTTGCAACCGCAACGCGCTGCTTCTGTCCACCGGAAAGCTGTGTGGGCAGAAAATCCGCACGGTCGGAGAGACCGACGCGGTCCAGCGCCGCTTTTGCGCGCTCTTCTCGTTCTCTTGCCGGGACATTCGCATATATTAATGGCAACGCGACATTCTGCAATGCAGTCTCTCTCGGAAGCAGATTGAATTGCTGAAAAACGAAGCCAATCCCTTTGTTGCGCAGGTCCGACAATCCGTCGTCAGATATTTTCGAAACATCTTCCCCGTTGAAACGGTAGGTGCCGCTGGTGGGCCTGTCCAGAAAACCGATAATGTTCATCAGCGTCGACTTCCCGCTGCCGGAAGGTCCCATGATCGAGACGAACTCTCCTTCGTCTACGTTGAGGGAAACGTCGCGCAATACGGGGACGTCCATTTCCCCGTTCAGATAGTTCTTATACAGATTACTGATCTCGATGATCATCCGAAGTCTTCCTCCTCAGCAGAAGGATCGTCTGCGTATGCGTATTCTTCCGTCATCGCTCCTTCGTATGAATAATCTTCATAGGAATAGTCTTCCGGCTCATTGTAGACGTACTCGGTGGTCGTCTTCGTCCCTTCTTTAACTGTCTCGTCCGGGAAGGCGATGGAGTCGTTGATCGTCAGACCGTCGGTGATCTCCCAACTTCCGGTCTCCTCGTCATATGAGCCAATCCTGACCTGCTGCTTCTTGATCTTCCCGTTGTGGTCCGCCCAGACATAGGCATTGTCGCCGCCGATGTCGAAGAGATAACCCTCGTACAGCCACAGTCCGCTCTTGCCGGCGTCTTCCGCCAGTTCGATCACGACGTGCTGTCCGAGGAACAAGCCTTCGCTGCTGGACAGTTCGATAAAGAAATAGTACTTGGAACTCTGATTGGAACTGTCACCGCCGTAATAATAGTCTTCATTCTCACCGGAAGCAGTCTTGCCGGTATCCACTTTGGAAACGAAGCCGTCCCAGGTGGAATCGTCAACGCGGGAGCGAACCACGACTTTGGTTCCCTGCGGCACCTGAGAAAGGTTCATCTCATTGATCTTTCCCTTGATCACGAAGTCCCCGGACTTCATCACGGAGACATAGACGTCGCTCTCGTTGTAGCCGTTGTTGTTAGTGCTGCTGACGGACTTTACCGTTCCGTCCACGGTGCAGACCACGTCCGCGTTCTCCAGCGAGGCCTCCAGCGCGGCAAGTTCGTTGCGCAACGCCTTAATTTCGTATTCCAACTGCATGTTCTCATTGCGGAAACGCTGCTTTTCAAGGTCTTCCTGAGTCAGCGAAATCATCTCGTTGTTGCTGGTAATTTCTGCCTGTTTGCTCTGGATATCCAGTTTCTTCTGTGCAATATCCAGACGGATGGAATCCGTATCGTAGGAGAACAGGATGTCGCCCACATGCACGACATCTCCCGCTTCCACAAACGTCTGCTTCACTGTCTTGTTGGAATCCAGTTTGAAGTCGACGGTCTGCTGCGCTTCCACGACGCCGCTGTAGCGGTTCGCGTTGCCGGAAGAAAACTCCGCCACAGAACTGACGGGCATCACGTACACCGCGGTGCCGCTGTCACCGCCTCTCAGAAAATACCAAAGTCCGCTGCCAACTGCAGCAAGCACAAGGATCACACCGATGATCAGTCCTATCTTCTTTTTCGGTTTCTTGGGTTCCATAACACCCTCCGATACTGTTATGTTTTTCGCCATCAATTATGGCAAATCGACGGTTCTAAAGCAAGGCAACCAGATATTATTTAACTGTTCCTTAATGATATGTGTGCATCATGTTCAGTTTTGTTGCACAAATCGATAATGCTTTTATCGATTTTACCGCAGCAGTCCTGTTCCGCTTTACGTTTTTCTTCTCATTATACGTGGGGTTCTGTCGTTTCACTTATGCGGAACAGCCATTTTTCCCTCAAAAAACAAGGCCTGCTCAAGCAGGCCTCAGCTATTCCCGTCGTTCACAGGGTAAAGTCGTAAGGTTCGCCGAAATCTCCCATGGAATAGACCCGCAGGGTCTTCTTCCCAGTGTTGTACAGGCAGGAGAACAGCGTCATGCTTCCGTCATAGGTGTTGGACGGATCCTGCTTCACCAACTGCAGCAGCGTCGTGCCATAGTCCTCCCGGACTTTGTCATAGAACCGGTCCAGACCCGCACACAGGCATTCATATCTGCGGTCCGTCCCGCGAAACCCGTCCTCATACGTCAGGCGGTAGTTGGTGCATCTGTTCGTCTCGATCACGGAAAGATCGTTGCCGATCCATTCCAGAACAACAGAACGTCCGGTAGCATCTCCGACCAGCACATGGAAGTCAGATCCCGGGACCGCGGATTTGACGTTGTATTTTCCCGCCAGACCAATCGCCTCGTCGACGGATCCGCAGTAGTCCAGCATCATCCTCATCAGGATGGGATGCGCTGTTTCCGGTCTCCCCTCTACTTTCTGAGCGACTCGTTCCTTCCCGCAGACCCAGGCAAGACGGTCGGCATGGTTCACCGCCAGCGATCCGATCTCCACTTTTTTCTCCTTGGCTGTCGGCCTTTCACCGCTGTTTTCGAACACTACATTGTGTTTATCCGACGATTTCAGCGTTTCGCACGCCTGTTCGTAATCCGTCTCTGTCCAGAAGGAGTCAACGACCAGCGCCATGATGCTGACCGTCAGGCCAGCTTCGTTCATCCCGTCCACCGTCAAATACGGCGCCAGCGTCAGAACAGAGATATCGCTTTCCCCATCGTCCGGAAATCCGCGCCCAATCTTCTGGGTCACGCGGTCCAGCCAGAACGCATCCGCAACGCCGATGGAGCGGTAGCGAACGTTCGGATTGGCGGAACGCACCACGATATTACATGCGGTGGGCTCTCCGGAGCGTTCGCCACCGATGTAATGCCGGTAGTCATAGTTGCGGTACATGACGGCTTCCTCTTCCATATTTCTGGCAAAAAATGTTGCACAGCCGGTATCGAGGACAGGAAGAAACACTTCCGGCAGTTTGTAATAATCCCATGCGGATTCCATGTAATACAGATAACCGTTACGGTCCACTCTTCGGATCGATTCCGCAGCGGTGATCTGCGCTTCTTCTGTCAGTAATCTGTGGGGGTTACTCATTTGTCCATCCTCCGGGAAAATCCTGTTTAGAACTGTTTCAGCGTATTCTTCCTCGCGTAAAGCGCAAGTGTTTTATCGGAAAGCCTGATAATCACAGGGGTGTCGATGGTTCCGCACAGCACCCCATCCGCGTACAGTCCCGCAGCCTTGTTCCGTTCTGAGACGTTCACATTCTGGGAAGGTCCGAGGACCACCGGATGCGTAAACGACGCGTGTGCACAGATCGGAGTCATGACGTAACCTGCGACGTCGGAGGACAGGATCGGTCCTCCCGCAGACAATGAGTATGCGGTGGAACCGGTAGGCGTCGCAAAGATGAGCCCATCTCCGCGGACGCGGATCGTGTTCTCCTCGTCGACCCGGACAAGCAGGTCGACTGTTTCCCCAAAATTCTGTTTCGCTACAAGGATATCGTTGACCGCGGTCATCGTTTTCCCGTTGATCTCCGTTTCCAGCAGCGCACGGTCAGAGATCGCGAGCGCGGGAAGGATCTCGTTGAACTTCTCCAGATCATTAAAGGAGACCGCGCAGAGATAACCAAGTCTTCCGCTGTTGATCCCGAGCAGCGGTTTCCCGACCTGCAGCGCCAGCTTCGCTGCGCGCAGGACGCTCCCGTCTCCGCCGAGGGAAAGGATCATATCCGCCTCTTCCGGGCCAAATTTCACCTTTCTCGTGCCGGCATACAGTCTTTCAACGTTCTGTTCTGTCAGCGCGCACTCATGCCCACAGACTTCCTCCAGAATGCTGACGGTCTGCAGCGCGATATCTGCCTGTTCGGCTGTTTCCAGATTCGGACAAAGAAACAGTCTCATGCTTCCTCTCCTTTACCGCTGAGGTAAGCGTCGATCGCTTTCGCCGCAGTTTTTCCCGCGCCCATGGCAGAGATGACCGTCGCCGATCCGGTCACGGCGTCGCCTCCGGCGAAAACCCCTTTTCTAGAGGTCGTTCCGTCTTCTCTGATGACGATGCCGCCTCTTGTGTTTACTTCAAGCCCGTCGGTCGTGTTCTTGATCAGCGGGTTCGGGGATGTCCCGATCGCCATGACGACGGTACGGACCTCAAGATCGAATTCGCTGCCTTCAACAGGAACCGGGCGGCGTCTCCCTTTCGCATCCGGTTCGCCGAGTTCCATGCGGATGCACCGGATCCCGGTTACAAATCCGTTTCGCGGATCTCTGGGATCATCCGGGTTCTGATATCCGAGCACTTCCACCGGGTTGCAAAGCAGGCGGAATTCGATGCCCTCCTCCTGCGCGTGCTCCACTTCTTCCTTTCTCGCCGGAAGCTCTTCCATAGACCGTCTGTAAACGATATAAACCTTTTCCGCTCCGAGACGAAGCGCGGTACGCGCCGCATCTATCGCGACGTTGCCGCCGCCTACGACGGCGACCCTGCCACCCTTCATGATCGGCGTATCCGGGTCATCCAGATAGGCTTTCATCAGATTGCTTCTTGTGAGGAACTCATTCGCAGAGTAGACACCTTTGAGACTTTCTCCCGGGATCCCCATGAAATTGGGCAGCCCCGCGCCGGTGCCGATATACACCGCCTCATATCCCATTTCAAACAGTTCGTCTACCGTGAGCGTCTTCCCGATCACGACATTCGTTTCCACGTCGACACCCAGCGTTTTCAGCGTCTCGACCTCTTTCGCGACGATCTTCTTTGGCAGACGGAATTCCGGGATCCCGTAGACCAGCACGCCACCCGCAGTGTGAAGCGCTTCATAGACAGTGACACTGTACCCTTTTTTAGCAAGATCGCCCGCGCAGGTTAGTCCGGAAGGACCGGATCCCACGATGGCTACGCGATGGCCATTGGACGGCGCCGGAGCAGGATGCGCTGCGTCATGGCTGTTGTGCCAGTCTGCAACAAACCGCTCCAGTCTTCCGATTCCGACTGGTTCATAGTGCATTCCCATGGTGCACTTGCTCTCGCACTGGTTCTCCTGAGGGCATACTCTGCCGCATACGGCCGGGAGCGACGAACTCTCCGAAATAATCCGATACGCGCCTTCATAGTCCTTTTCTTTTATTTTTTTGATGAACTCCGGAATTCTGATGTTGACAGGGCACCCTGTGGTACATGGCATGTTTTTGCAGTTCAGACAACGCGACGCTTCCGCAAGGGCAGTCTCTTCACTGTAGCCCAGCGCGACTTCATCGAAATTGTGTGCGCGTACGTCAGGTTCCTGTGTCGGCATCTCATGCTTTTTCTCTTCCATTGCCATCACCGTCCCTCATCTACGCCGCGGAACAGATTGCAGGCTTTTTCCCGGGCGTGCTGTTCGAATTCCAGATACATCCTGCTTCTGGACATCGCTTCGTCAAAATCGACTTCATATCCGTTGAAATCCGGTCCGTCAACGCAGGCAAACCTCGTCACTTTCTGGCCGTCCCTGTCCAGTGTCAGACGGCAACATCCGCACATTCCGGTCCCATCTATCATGATCGGGTTCATGGACACCGTCACGGGAACCCCGAAAGGCTTCGCTGTCAGCACGACGAATTTCATCATGATCAGAGGCCCGATCGCGATGATCTCATCGAACGCCTCCCCTGCTTCGAGCATTTCTTTCAGCGGTACAGTGACGTTCCCGTGTTTTCCGTAGGAACCGTCATCCGTCATGACGAAAAGGCGGTCAGAACAGGCTTTGAATTCGTCCTCCAGAATCAGAAGATCCTTGTTCCTGAAGCCGATAATGCTGGTCACTTCGGCACCCAAACGCCGGAATTCCTGCGCGACAGGCATCGCAATGGCACAGCCTACACCGCCTCCCACGATACAGACCTTCCTAAGACCGTCCGTTTTCGTCGGTGCTCCAAGGGGCCCGACAAAGTCCTGGATCGAATCTCCTTCCCGTTTATGATTCAGTTTTTCCGTGGTGCCGCCGACGATCTGAAATATGATCTTCACCGTTCCGTTTTCCGGTTCGGTCCCGGCGACAGTCAGCGGGATCCTCTCCCCTTCTTCGTCCACACGCAGAATGATAAACTGGCCCGGTCTCGCCTTCCTGGCGACCAGCGGTGCGAGGATCTCCATCTGCGTCACAGCCGGATTAAGTTCTTTTTTGGTTACGATCTGGTACATATTCCCATGTCCTTCTCATTTTATGAGCTTTCCCGTACAGGTCAGCCTTATTATTTTACCATGATTTGTCCATACTCTCCAACGCGGAGACGGATGCGGTCACACTAAGATGTGCCAAAGACAGTGCCAGATTTTCTTGCTGTACAGTGATCCCCTCAGGAACACTGATTCTGTAAGGGGCGAAATTCCAGACTGCCCGTATTCCGGCGCCAACCGCGAGATCCGATGCCTCCTGTGCAGAGGCCGCAGGTACCGTCAGCGCCGCGATCTGAACATGATTCTCCCCGCAGAATCGACTGAATTCGGAAACGGGCAGGACAGGTTTACCGCCGATGAAGAGGCGCGTTTTTGATTCGTCCGTATCAAACGCCGCCAGGATCTCCAGTCCGTATTCCGCAAACCCGCTATACCCGAGCAGCGCCTGTCCCAGTCTTCCTGCGCCTATGATTACTACGGGAACTGCTTTGTCCGTACCAAGGATCTCCTCCAGCGACCGTTTCAGTTTCTCGGTACGGTATCCGACCTTCGGACGCCCTCCTCCGCAGGAAGCTGCAAGGTCCTTCCGCACCTGGACTTCGCCCAGACTCAGTTCCTTTGCGATAGCGGCAGCGGAAATGTATTCCTTCCCGATTTGATTCCGGAGATACTGCAGATATACCGGCAGTCTTCCCAAGGTTGCCTTGGATATTTTCATTGCCATCCGTATGTTCCTTCTGATAATTAAAAGTCCTGATATCGATACTCTTTTATCGATATCATCATAACGAATCCGGCCAAAACCCGCAACCGTGCTCTCCTCCTTTACGGTGACACGGAAACACTTTAAAATAGGGATAGATTACGAATTTTAGGAGGAAAGTCCGATGCCGTCCATCTTTTCCAGAACCGAGCTGCTTTTCGGACAGGCCGCCATGGAACGCCTGTCCCGTTGCAGGGTGGCCGTTTTCGGCATCGGCGGCGTAGGCGGATATGTCGTAGAAGCGCTAACAAGATCCGGCGTCGGTTCTCTGGATCTCGTTGACCACGACAGTGTCGATCCGACAAATCTGAACCGGCAGATCATCGCGCTGCACAGCACGATCGGCAGGCTGAAAGTGGACGTCGCGGAAGAACGGTGCAAAGACATCAATCCTGACGTCGTCATCCGCAAACATCCTGTTTTTTATCTGCCCGAGAACGCTGCGTTCTTCGATTTCTCCGTCTTTGACTACGTTGTGGATTGTATCGACACGGTATCCGCCAAGATCCAGCTTGTTCTTCAGGCACAGGCAGCCGGCGTCCCGGTCATTTCCAGCATGGGTACGGGGAACAAGGTCGATCCTTCTCGCTTTCTGGTGTCGGACCTCTATTCAACATCGGTCGATCCCCTTGCCCGGGTCATGCGCCACGAACTGAGAAAGCGCGGTGTTTCCGCGCTCAAAGTCGTCTACTCCACCGAAGTTCCCATCGAAGTGCCAGGAGGTCGGGGCGCAAACGGGAAAGCGATCCCGGGATCAAACGCGTTCGTTCCCTCTTCCGCCGGACTACTGATCGCTTCGGAAGTCATACGGGATCTGCTGAACAAGGCCAAGTAGAACAACTGACAGAACGCCGGACACGGTATACCGTGTCCGGCGTTCTTTCGGTCAAGTCCCGGCAAAGCGGAAGGATCATTGACTGCCTCTCAGATATGGCTCTGAACAGCGATCCGTCTCCTCCTTGTGTGCGGACATTATTCTTCTTTCTTGGGAAATGCCTTAACAAGATACATCAGGTATCCCCCGAGAACGACAACGATAAGCGCAAGATTAAGAAACATTTCCGTCTTCGGGCTCAGATTTCCACCTGCACCAAACACCTTAAGCGAGTTATTGGCCGAGTGAAACACGATGCACGGAATCAGCGATCCGCCGTGGTAAAAGATCAGCACCAGCACGAAACCGACCAAAACCGCGAAGACGATCTGTATGATACTGGACTGCAGATCCCGGCCGCTACCGTTGAACAGATTCACGATATGACCGATTCCGAATGTCAGCGAGGACACGATGACCGCCGATTTCAGATTGTCCTTTTCCATTGCCCGGAATAACAAGCCTCGGAAAATGACTTCTTCCAGAAAGCCGGCACAGCACATGCTGATGAAGTACAGCAGGGCTTCCGTGACGCCATACTGCAGCTTTATACCGCCCCAAAAAGCAGTTGACACGATAATGACCAGCGGGAGGTAATACAGAAACCGCTTTCCGGGAACAGCCGATCTGCAGAAACCGTATTCTTTGTTCAGATCGTTGTTCCGGATCCAGAAGAACAGGGTCAGAGACATCACGATGTGGAGTGCGGCAGTGACGGATTTCGTTACGCCTAGGGCTTCTGAAAGCTGATCCGCCAAACTGCTCAGGACTACGTATGCAACGATCCAAAGGATCGCAAAAGTGATCTCACTTTTCCTGTAGAGTTTCGTCATTTTGATCCCATCCTTTCTCCAAGCCCTCTGCGATCGTGATCAACGCTTTCCGAACCGCTTCAGGATCATATTTCATCGTATTATTCGCGATCATACTGGCATAACCATGAACGACGGCCACCATCGGTTCAAAAAATGCCGTTACGCTTTCTGCCGGCAGTTTCACCTCTTTGCTCACCGCAGAAAGGATATCAGCCGTTTCCGGAGATCTGATCAGATCTTCCAGACTGGATCCGGAAAAGCGCCCCGACTGAAATAGAAACCGGAAAAAATTCCCTTCTTCTTCCGCAAACCGGATGTACCGGAGTCCCATCTCCAGAAGATCCTCTCCCGCCAGAATGTATTCGCTGTGAAAAGCGTCCACTTTCCGATACGTCAGGTCTCTCAGAATATCCAGATTGGGGAATTGGTACATGACAGGCTGTGTAGAGCAGCCGAGATAAGCGGCAAGGTTCCTGGCAGTCAGAAACTCATGGCCTTTTTCCCGAACCAGCCGGAAGGCTCCCTCTATCATCGCTTCTTTCGTCGTCGTTGGTTTCTTCGGCATAGAAGTCATCTCCAATATAATAACACGTGTTATTATATTCCGCTTTTCATTCTTGTCAATATCCGTATACACATACAGGCAAAAAAAGATTGCCATCTTTTTCAAGATGACAATCCTTCTGTGTAAAGACTGCTATTTTAACAGGAACACCCACTTCGTTAAATTTCGCAACACGAATACTCTGCTGCCATATGGACCAGGTTTTGTATCAGGGTATTCTTATCCATCCACGTATTTATCCTTTATTCCTTCGCGTTTTTGTAGATCTCGCAGGCGATGTCGTTCATCGCTTCATCAGCTGCTTCCGTGACATTGTTGTACATCACGGCAACGCAGATATCTTTCTTGCGGGAAAAGACCCAGCTGGTCAAAAAGCCCCAGTTCTCTCCGCCGTGACCGGCCACGCTGTCTTTTCGGGCATCCGATTCCCAGACATCAAGGCAAAGCCCGTAGCCGTCCATGACCGGCGTCATCATGCGCCGCGCGGTCTTCTTTTTGAGGAGGCCGCCTTTCCGATAGCTCTCGGAAAGGGCAAGGCCGATCCTGACAAGCTCTGTGGGCGTCGTCCAAAGGCCCGCAGCCGCATGCTCCGGATAGTAGTGATAACCGTGCGCGGGATCTTCCTTTTCGGCAAGTCTGCCGCCGAA
>JAEEGL016172790.1_pt1 | contig 24521 bp, 20 predicted proteins | sample 9134231 | NCBI WGS metagenome assembly JAEEGL01 (sample SAMN16246548, study PRJNA631951) | gut metagenome | biome: gut microbiome; feature: rumen; material: fiber-attached | host: Bos | place: Iran: Karaj | collected 2018-10
ACATTGTCCTTTCAGATGAATGACGAGGTGGGGCTCCTGTCATATATGCTCAATCTCATAGCGGATTTCGGAGCAAATATTCTTACGATACATCAGTCCATTCCCTTAAACGGGGTGGCATCTATTTCAATTACAATCCAGGTTTTACCTACAACTAGAGATGTGATGGAAATGATATCCATTATGGAGAAGACAGAGGGTGTGCACAAGGTCCACATAACCGGCCGAAGTGCATCTTTGGAGTAATCTGGCAAAAGACATAACGGTGCCTGCAGCCGGCGGGCAGCGATAAATAACATTAGGAGGCAAACATGGCAAAAGTAGCAGTATTGGGATACGGAACAGTAGGAGGCGGCGTGGTTGACGTCCTGGATTTAAATGCAGGAGAGGTCCAGGCCAGCGCCGGAGAGAAGATTGAACTTAAGTACATCCTGGATCTTCGGGATTTCCCCGGGGACAAGCATGAGAGTCAGGTTGTACATGACATAAACATTATTCTGGATGACCCTGAGGTGGAAGTCATCTGTGAGACAATGGGTGGTATAGAGCCGGCATTTTCTTTTGCAAAAAAGGCACTTGAGAAGGGAAAGAGCGTATGCACTTCCAACAAGGAGCTGGTGGCGGCCCACGGACCTGAACTGGTGGAGATAGCAAAAAAGAACAATACCAGCTATCTGTTTGAAGCCAGCGTAGGCGGAGGAATCCCGCTTCTTAGGACCATCAACGACTCCATGAAGCATGAGAAGATTGATTCCATCACCGGAATACTCAATGGCACCACCAACTACATCCTCACCAAGATGGATAAAGAGGGCATGGGATTTGCCACAGTATTAAAGGCAGCTCAGGACAAGGGCTACGCTGAGAAGAATCCCGAGGCTGATGTAGAGGGCTACGATGCCTGCAGGAAAATAGCTATTCTTGCAAGTCTCATGAGTGGCAAGCATGTCAATTATGAAGATATTTATACAGAAGGCATTTCCAAGATCAGCATTGAAGACTTTGAATATGCAAGGAGCCTTGGAATGGCCATCAAGCTTCTGGCTATGTGCAGGAGAAATGAGACCGGATTCTTTACCCTGGTATCTCCGTTCCTGATTCCTTTTGAGAATCCGCTTGCAAACGTAAACGGCGTATTCAATGCAATCAACATCCATTCAAATATGCTTGGCGACGTAATGTTCTACGGCAAGGGAGCAGGCAAGAACGCAACAGCCAGTGCGGTTGTGGCAGACGTAATAGATATTGTTAAGCACAGGGGCAAACACATCGAAGTCAACATGAAGGCTGAGAAGGCAACTGTTTCTCCCAAGGACAGTGCAGTCAGACAGTTCTTTGTAAGAGTTCCATCTGACCAGAAGGAACAGGCTCTGGAAGTATTCGGAAACACCGTTGAAGAGGTGCAGGGCGAGAATGTCTACGGCGAGTTCGCCTTTATCACAGCTGATCTGTCCGAGAAGGACTTTGAAGAAAAGCTGTGGAAAATGGACAGCGTAAAGGGATATCTCAGGATCTATTGATCTCTGACAGAAATAAAAAAATAACAGGAAGGCATATTTACAACAATGAGAAAAGTAGTGAAGTTTGGCGGAAGCTCGCTGGCAAGTGCAGAGCAGTTCAAGAAGGTAGGTGACATCATTCAGGCAGACCCGGACAGGGTATATGTAGTGCCCTCGGCACCAGGGAAAAGACATTCCAAGGATACCAAGGTTACTGACATGTTATACAAGGCCTATGGTCTGGCGGAAGAGGGCAAGGATTTTTCAAAGAACCTTGCTGAAATAAAGGAAAGATATAACGAGATCATCAATGGGCTTAACCTTACACTTGATCTGTCCGACGAATTTGCGGTGATCGAGAAGAACTTCAAGGAAAAAGCAGGTTCAGACTACGCAGCAAGCCGTGGAGAATATTTAAATGGCATCATAATGGCCGCATATCTGGGATATGAATTTATTGATTCAGCCACAGTGGTAGTCTTTGACGAAAACGGTGACTTCGATCCTGAGAAGACTAACAAGCTCATGGCCAGAAAGCTGGAGAAAGCTCCAAAGGCTGTTATCCCCGGATTTTACGGGGCATATGAGGATGGCAGGATAAAGACCTTCTCAAGGGGCGGATCAGACATCACAGGATCAATAGTTTCAAGAGCAATCAAGGCAGATGTATATGAGAACTGGACAGATGTTTCGGGATTCCTTGTAGCAGACCCCAGGATCATCGACAAGCCACCGTACATCGAGACCATAACCTATACAGAGCTCAGAGAGCTTGCTTACATGGGAGCTTCAGTTCTTCACGAGGACGCCATCTTCCCTGTAAGAAAAGAAGGAATACCCATCAACATCAGAAATACCAACAAGCCTGAGGATCCCGGCACCTGGATCGTTGAGTCCACAGCCAAGAAATCCAAATTTGTCATAACCGGTATTGCCGGCAAAAAAGGATTTTGCTGTGTCAATGTCATGAAGGACCAGATGAACTCCGAGGTTGGATTTGTTAGGAGAATCCTTCAGGCCTTTGAGGATCAGAACATCTCCATCGAGCATGTTCCCTCAGGAATCGATACCATGACAGTTTTCGTTCAGCAGGACGAATTCATTGATAAGGAACAGGCAGTAGTTTCCGAAATCCACAGACTGGCACACCCGGATATGCTTGAAATCGAGTCTGATCTGGCCCTTATTGCAGTCGTAGGCAGAGGAATGAAGTCTACAAGAGGAACAGCCGGAAGGATTTTCTCAGCGCTGGCCCATGCCAGCGTCAACGTCCGCATGATCGATCAGGGATCATCGGAGCTGAACATCATCATCGGCGTTGAGAACAGAGATTTTGAGAAAGCCATTGCGGCAATATATGATATCTTCGTAACTACTCAGATGTAATGAGCTGCAAACAAAAGGTGGGGGCTGCGCCGAGGCCCTGTATATATACACAATCTGCTTCGGGGACGCTTGCGCTCAGTCGTGCTTCGTAGCGGATACTAATGCCCTACAGAACAGGGCATAAGTACCGACGAGCACGATATGCCCACTCAGCAGCTTGTGTAGTATATACAAGCCCTCGGCGCAGCCCCCGCTTTTGTTTGGCAACCTCATATACTGTCTATAGTACAAAATTCTGATATGGAGTAAAGAAAATGGAAGAAATCAAACGGATAAAAAGGGAGCTGGTCTACAAGGGAACAATCCTGGATTTTTATGAGGACACAATGCTCCTTCCCAACGGGAAAACAGAGATCTGGGATTTTGTAAGCCACAGAATGGGAGCAGCCTGTGTCTTGGCTGTAAGACCTGATGGCAAACTCCTCATGGTTCGCCAGTACAGAAATGCTCTGGAGAGAGTAACTCTTGAGGTCCCTGCAGGAAAAAGAGATTCAGTCACCGAAGATACTAAAATCTGTGCTGAGAGGGAACTCCTTGAGGAGACCGGCTACGTGGCAGGCAAGATGGAGAGGCTTCTGTCCCTGAAATCCACCGTCGCCTTCTGTGATGAAATGATAGACGTTTACCTGGCAACCGACCTGAAAAAGGTTGGCGAGCAGAATCTTGACGAATCCGAGTCCATCGATATCGAGGCCTGGGAGCTCAAAGATCTCATGGACATGTGCTATAGAGGCGAGCTTCAGGATGCAAAGACTGTTGCAGCTATCATGGCCTACGCCGCTAAGATAAAATCATAAAAGGCACATCAAAAAGATAAATAAAAGGAACTAAAAAATGCACCGGCAACTGAGCGCAATCGTCTCGAAGTTGTCTGTGCATTTTTATTATGTCTAAAGCATTACCCACATAGGGGGTATTTTTTATCTGAGATATTCGATGAACTTTTTGGCAGTTTCAAGTCTCTGTGTGTTGATCACAATTCCTACAATGGGAGCTTCTGATGTATAGGATCCTGTCTCTTTTATAACTTCTGAACCATCAAGATATATCCCAACAGGTACCGGATTCTCCATCTCTGAGACTTCCTGCTTCGGGAAAACAAAGGTCTCATCGTACTCAGCTGCCATTCTGGCATATTTGTTGTCATGATCATACTTTCCGGAAGTCAGGTAATCGGTGTAAGCATCTGACATCATATAGTCTATGAAGGACTGGTCTATGTAGTAGATGTGCTGCTCCATGTCTGACAGCTCTTTTGCTGAAAAGACATTTCGAAGATCTAAAAATGTCTCCTGTCCTGCATAATGCCCGAATGCCGTACTATCTGCAACAATCACATCCAGAGATTTGGCGGATATCATGGCCAGGATCTTTTCACTGGTGGCAACGGAAGTATTGTCCAATGTTGATGTGACAAAATTTGCTGCAGTATCTACCATGACAACTTCTTTTTCAGTATCGATTCCGGCATATTCTGCAAAACCATCCTGCAAATAGCTCTGTGCGTCCTGGCCATTGCAGTTGATAAAGATGGCATCCAGGGCAGCAGGCTTGTTGTTGGCGATATCCCTGATCAGAGTAATCAGGAAAATTAACACTGCCAGGGCTACGATGGTGTGTATCTTGTAGTATTCCCAGAAATATTCCCAGTGGGCTTTAAATCCCTGACCCTTGAGTTTCTGGCGCTGTGCTCTTATTTCTTCGTTTACTGACATTTTTCACCTCTATGACTATATGAATTTTATTTCATTTCTTAACAGAAATATAATATTTTTTTCGCGTTAATACATATATAATGGTAACAGGGGTTTATTAATTTTCTGCTGACCCCTGTCAGATGTTTGCGAACTTCTTGTAATGATATCAAAAAAGACCTTGAAAGAAAAGACGAAGTAATATAAGATAATCCGTAAAAATTATGAGAATTTGGAGGAGAGTTCTGTATGGTAAGTGATACCAGCTATGTGGAGTGTCTTGTGGCCAGCAAGGCATCGCCTGTTGTTAAGATTTTGAGCTATCTTTCGCTTGTTCTGGCCGTCGTTTTCTTTCTTTCTTCGATCTTTACAGTGTTACAGATCGCGGGTCTTATTTTGTGCGTTGCTTTTGGCGCGGTGTACTATTTCCTTTCAATGAACGCAAATATCGAGTTTGAGTATCAGTACTGTGAGAAAGAGATCACAGTGGACAAGATCCTCAACAAGTCCAGACGTAAAAATGTGGGCAAATATGATGTGGAGAAGATCGAGGCTTTGGCACCGACACGTTCCCATCACCTGGATGAATTTAAGAATAAGACTTTAAAGACTGTTGACTATTCCGCAAGGGAGGCGGGAAGACAGCCTGATCCCACATATACATTTATCTATGACGGCAAGGAAAGAGTAATCTTTGAACCTAACAGCGAATTCGTGACTGCTGTCAGAAACGTTGCACCTAGAAGAGTTTTTACAGATTGATTACCAAAACTGATTAAGGGGAGATTGAGAAATGGGACAGATTATTGGTGAAGGAATTACTTTTGACGATGTGCTCTTGGTACCTGCATATTCACAGGTGATACCGAATCAGGTTGATGTGAGCACATATCTGACTAAGACCATCAAACTTAATATACCGATGATGAGTGCCGGTATGGATACTGTAACCGAGCACAGAATGGCCATCGCCATGGCGAGACAGGGCGGTATCGGAATCATCCACAAGAACATGTCAATTGAGGCCCAGGCTGAAGAGGTTGACAAGGTTAAGAGATCAGAGAACGGAGTTATCACTGATCCGTTTTCACTGTCACCTGACCACACACTGGCAGATGCAGACTCTCTTATGGCCAAGTTCAGGATCTCAGGCGTGCCCATCACCGAGGGCAGAAAGCTTGTGGGCATAATCACAAACCGCGATCTTAAATTCGAAAAAGACTTTTCCAAGAAGATCAGGGAATCCATGACCAGCGAAAACCTGATCACTGCAAAAGAGGGAACAACCCTTGAGGAAGCCAAGAGCATCCTGGCAAAGTCCAAAAAGGAAAAGCTCCCCATTGTTGATGACGATTACAACCTTGTTGGCCTTATCACCATCAAGGATATTGAAAAGACAATCAAGTATCCTCTGGCAGCCAAGGACGATCAGGGAAGACTTCTCTGCGGTGCAGGCGTTGGTATTTCAGCGAACTGCCTGGAGAGAGTAGAAGCCCTTGTTAATGCCAAGGTTGACGTTGTGGTGCTGGATTCAGCTCACGGCCACTCGGAGAACGTACTTAAGTGTCTTCGCATGATAAAAGAGAGATTCCCGGATCTCCCTGTAGTTGCAGGAAACTGCGCGACAGCAGCTGCCACAAAGGCCCTTATCGAGGCCGGAGCAGATGCGGTCAAGGTCGGAATCGGACCGGGATCAATATGCACAACCCGTGTTGTTGCAGGTATAGGTGTGCCTCAGATAACAGCTGTTATGGACTGCTATGAGATGGCCAAGGGATATGGCATCCCGATCATAGCTGACGGCGGTATCAAGTACTCTGGCGACATCACAAAGGCCATCGCTGCAGGAGCCAATGTCGTAATGATGGGCTCAATGTTTGCAGGATGCGATGAGGCTCCCGGAGAATTTGAGCTGTTCCAGGGCAGAAAATACAAGGTATATCGCGGCATGGGATCCATCTCTGCTATGGAGAACGGCTCCAGAGACCGTTACTTCCAGGAAGACGCCAGAAAACTGGTGCCTGAGGGAGTTGAAGGACGTGTTGCATATAAGGGCACTGTTGAGGATACTGTATTCCAGCTTATGGGCGGACTCCGTTCAGGTATGGGATACTGTGGCTGCGGTAATATTGATGAACTCAAGGAGAACGGCAGATTTATCAAGATGACATCTGCAGCTCTTCGCGAATCTCATCCTCACGACATACAGATCACAAAGGAAGCGCCTAACTACAGTGTTGACGATAAGTAATCACCTAAACTAATCTTCCTTTAAGGAGTAAGGCTTGCGTGATATAACGACTACAGCAGACAATAATTTAAAGACCGCCGGGGGCTCTGCAGGTGACGGCAGAGCTCTGGGCGGTTTTGCGCAAAAAAACAAGGAGGATCTCCAGTCATGGCAGAATAAGTTCTGCAACATGGTGGGGGTCTATGCCATCTGCCTTGATGCACATGGAGTTCCTGTGACGGAGTTTTCGGGGAACCCACATGAGATCGAGATAATCAAAAAATATGTCACACCCGTCAGAATACACAACATCTTCAAGCGTGTCTCAGAGAGCGACATTGAGGATCAGGCTGTAGAGATAACAGAGATACCAAATCTTCGCCTTGCTGCAGTTGCAGTTGGCGGCGAAGTTTCCATAGCTGCTGTCTGGGTTGTCTGCGGACTCTTTTCCGATGCAACCTATGACAAAGATTTTTTCCATTACCCACCTATTGAAAATTTCGGGTACCTTATCACGGAAGAAAAATTTTATAGGACCCTGGATCTTCTCAGGGAGACCCTTAATATACTGATAAAGGTGGAGCGCCTCAGGTCACAGGCCCTTGCCATCAGCGAGGAGTCCAAGCTTCAGGAGCTTGAGATGACTAGCTCTTTCCACCGGGCTGAGACCATGACAGAGATAGTATCCCTCCTGGACAGCGATGAACAGATTGAGGTGATCATGGTTGAGGTTCTTTCCAGACTCTGCTCATATCTTCAGATAAGCAACGGCTTTACCTGCAGGACGCATCACAACAATCTGATGGATATCGTGGTTCAGTGGACCCAGACAGGGGTGAAAAAGCTCTTTCCCGAAACCACTGATCAGGAGGCCTGCTGGTTCATCGGAAGTTCCAAGGCAGTGGTGATTTCCAGTGACACTCCGATGAATGCCGGAGAGAGGGAGCAGCTTGAGAACCTTGGCATTAAGGCGCTGGTTTCAATGCCGATAGTGATCAACGGCGCACCCAGATTTTACGCATGTCTGACAGAGAACAGAGAAAACAGGATATGGTCCATCGATGATATCAAATTCATCAATGACACTATTAGGATCCTTCAGAGTATCATCACCAAGAGGCTTCAGACTAATTCTTTGGCCAGCTCCTTCCAGTCTCTGGAAGCTGTGCTGGACAATGTGGGAAGTTCAATATACGTAAGGGATAATACAACCGGAGTGCTGCTCTTCGCCAACCGGAGTTTTAAGAAGAACTTCAGCAAGGAGCTCACTGAGAATAAGCTGGCAGATCTTTTTGAGACAAATATTCCTTCCAGGAGCCACAGCGGCAACTACGAGGTTAATCACAGAGACAGAGGAAAGTGGTATGACGTCTACTACACCAGGATCAAATGGGTGGACGGCAGACCTGTATCCCTCTGCGCTATATACGACATTACAGAGAAAAAGCTGTACCAGAAGCGGATTGAGCAGCAGGCTTACACTGATTTCCTGACGGGACTTTACAACAGGATGTGCTGTGAGAAAGACCTGGCCAGATATGTGGACGAGGCGAAGCAGCAGGGTAAGCACGGCGCTATCATGTATCTGGATTTGGACGACTTTAAACATATCAACGACAGTCTGGGCCACCAGTACGGTGACGCCCTTCTTCAGGACATTTCCAAGGCGGTCAGCAGGATCGAGGGAATTCAGAATTCCTGCTACCGAATGGGAGGAGATGAGTTTGTCATCGTGGTTCCTCCGGACAGCTACTATCGCATAGACAGGATAATCGAGGAGATAAAAGACGCATTTGCAACCCCTTGGTATCTCAAAGACAGCGATTATTACTGCACTATGAGTATGGGACTTGTGAAATTCCCGGACGACGGAGACAATGTCTCAGAACTCATAAGAAAATCCGACGTCGCCATGTACAGTGCCAAGAAGTCCGGCAAAAACAGGATTGCAGAGTATTCCGACAACATCGACTCCTCCTCAATCCACCGGCTGGATCTGGAAAAGAACATGTACGACGCCATTTCCAGGCAGTGCGATGAGTTTGAAGTGTTCTTCCAGCCCATCATCAGCGGCCCTATTAAGGCTGGCAAGGATCGTCATGTCGGTGCAGAGGCCCTTGTGAGATGGAACAGCGATGCCCTTGGCTTCTTAAATCCCGACGAGTTCATACCGCTTGCGGAGTACCTGGGCCTGGTGAACCCCATAGGCAACCATGTGCTTAGAAAGGCCTGCGAGTGTTGCAGACAGTGGAATGAATCCGGAAAAGGAGATTTTGCGGTAGGAGTGAATCTCTCAGTTGTCCAGATAATGCAGACCGATATCGTTGAAATCATAAGGAGCTGCATTGAGGATAATCAGATCGAACCTTCAAATATCATCCTTGAACTCACTGAGAGACTAGCCATCAACGATCTTGCAAGGACCAAGCAGACCCTGCTTGACATCAAGGCTCTAGGAGTCAGGCTGGCACTGGATGATTTCGGCGTGGGATATTCGGCTCTTAGCAGCATAAGGGCGCTGCCCTTTGACATAATAAAGATCGACAGGGATTTTGTAAAAGACATAGCGGATGACGAGTATTCACAGGCCTTCGTAAGATCCATGGTAGACATGGGCAAGACCATCGGAGCCGAGATATGCGTGGAAGGAATAGAGACAGAGGCACAGCTCAAGGCCCTTGACGGAATGGGAGTTAAGTACATTCAGGGTTATTATTACGACAAACCCCTGCGTCGGGCTATCTTTGAGGAAAAATACGTTTATAAGTGAAGTTAAAATATGTTATACTAAAATGTAAACATTTTTCAGAAAGTTGGTTATATAAAAGAAATGGCAGAAGAAATCACAAATTCACGACATTTTATCGAGCAGGCCATCGATAAGGATTTAAGCGAGGGAGTTTACGATCACGTATGTACACGTTTTCCTCCCGAGCCCAACGGCTTTTTGCATATCGGACATGCCAAGAGCATACTCCTTAACTATTGAATGGCCAAGGAGTATGGCGGCAAGTTCAACATGAGATTTGACGACACCAATCCCACCAAGGAGAAGTCCGAGTTCATGGACGCCATCATTGAGGATGTGAAGTGGCTTGGTGCAGATTATGAGGACAGACTGTTCTATGCATCCGATTACTTTGACGAGATGTATGAGGATGCTGTAAAGCTCATCAAGAAGGGCAAGGCCTATGTGTCTGAGCTCACGGCTGATGAGATAAGGGAGTACAGAGGAACCCTCACAGAACCCGGCAAGGATGATCCCAACAGAGACAGGAGCGTGGAGGAGAATCTCAGGCTCTTTGAAGAGATGAAGAGTGGCAGTGTGCCGGACGGCGCCATGACCCTCAGGGCCAAGATCGATATGGCATCCCCCAATATCAACATGAGAGATCCCATTATCTACAGAGTGGCTCATATGCCTCACGCAAGGTGTGGCGACAAGTGGTGCATCTATCCCATGTATGACTTTGCTCATCCTATTGAGGATGCCATAGAGGGCATCACCCACTCACTCTGCACTCTGGAGTTTGAGGATCACAGACCCTTATACGACTGGGTAAAGATCGAGTGCGAATACAAGAACCCGCCCAGACAGATTGAGTTTGCCAAGATGTATCTCAATAATGTCGTAACAGGCAAAAGATATATCAAGAGACTGGTAGAAGACGGAATAGTTGACGGTTGGGATGATCCAAGGCTTGTTACCATCGCATCACTGAGAAGAAGGGGCTTCACTCCTGAGTCCATCAAGATGTTTGTAGATATGTGCGGAATCAGTAAGGCACAATCCACAGCCGAGTATGCAATGCTTGAGTACTGCATCAGAGAGGACTTGAAGCTCAAGGCCAAGAGGATGCTGGCAATCCTTGATCCGGTCAAGCTCATCATAGACAACTATCCAGAGGGCGAGACAGAGTATCTTGAGATTGAGAATAATAAGGAAGTTCCTGAGATGGGCGTAAGGAAGATCCCATTTGGCAAGGAACTCTATATCGAGAGAGATGATTTCATGGAGGAACCTCCAAAGAAATACTTCAGACTCTTCCCGGGCAATGAGGTAAGACTCATGAACGCCTACTTTGTCACCTGTACAGGCTGTGACAAGGATGAAAACGGCAATGTGATCGCAGTTCACTGCACATACGACCCAGAGACCAAATCCGGAAGCGGATTTATCGGACGCAAGGTCAAGGGAACCATCCACTGGGTTGCCGCCAAAGAGGCCCTGGAAGCCGAAGTAAGACTTTACGAGAATATCATCGATGAGGAGAAGGGTGTTTACAACGAGGACGGATCCTTGAACCTCAATCCCAACTCCATCACCGTCATCAAAAACGCCAAGCTTGAACCCGAGCTTAAGGATGCAGTACCATACGATAAGTTCCAGTTTGTAAGGAACGGGTTCTTCAGTGTCGACAGCAAGGATTCAAAGCCCGGTGCCCCTGTATTCAACAGGATTGTATCGCTGAAAAGCTCTTTTGTGTTACCGAAAAACTGATCTTTAGGAAAGAGGTATGTGATGGCAGGTATTTTTTCAGGATTTGAAAAACTTGGACTTGGAAACTTAGGAGAAGAGAACCTTTTTGAAGATCCAAGGAAGAAAGAGGTTGCGGTAAAGAAAGAAGAACCCAAGAAGAGGCTTCAGCTTGTCAACGAAGAGGACTATCTTTTTCAGAAAAAGTATAAATGCCCAGTCTGCGATTCTGACTTTGAGGCCAAGACTGTAAGAACTGGTAAGGTAAAGATCAAGGGCGTTGACCTTGATCTCAGACCCGACTATGATGAACTGGATCAGAACAAGTATGATGTCATAGCATGTTCGGAGTGCGGCTATGCTGCTCTGGGAAGATATTTCCCGACCCTCAATAAGGTTCAGATCGACGATATCAGAGTCAAGATCTGCATGAACTACAAACATGAGCTGAACAGGGAGCCTATCTACAGCTATGAGTATTCAAAAAGACTCTATCAGCTGGCTCTCGCCAATGCAGTTGTAAAGAAGGCCAAGAACTCTGAGAAGGCTTACCTCTGCCTTAAGTATGCATGGGTTATCAGAGGAGAGACCCAGAGAATGGACCCTGCCAAACCGGACTATGAGGCCAAGAAGAAAGAGAATGATGAGCAGGAAAAAGAGCTTCTTTCAAATGCTCTCAATGGATTTATAATGGCCAGACAGACTGAGGAGTTCCCCATCGCCGGTATGGATTCCACAACTCTTGATTATCTTATAGCAGCTCTGGCAGTTGAGACCAAACAGAAGGAAGTTGCCAACAAGATGATCTCTGACCTCTTAAGTTCAAGAACTGCCAACAGCCGTATCAAGGAAAAGGCAAGAACCCTTAAGGAAATGGTAGACGCAGACTCCTGATCACTGCCTGCGACATATGCTTTCCACAATAACATAAGGACATAAAAAAGCCCCTGCAGTTACCTGCAGGGGTTTAATAATGCTCTTATTTGTTCTCGTCGTCGAAGAACTCCTCAGATGCATCGGGATCCTCATCCTCTTCATCCAGGGCGTCATCTTCTTCGCCTGTTACGGGGATATTGCCGTCGTCTTCAGCGGCAGCCTCCTCTGTGGGAGCCTCTTCCTTTGGAGCTTCCTCTTCGGCAGGCTCTTCTTCGGCAGGCTCTTCTTCAGCAGGCTCTTCTGCAGCTGGCTCTTCATCTGCATTATCTTCCTCTTCAGCTTCGCCGGAACCGCCTGTGATATCAACGTATTTCCGTGAACCAAATTTGGAATCGGATGAAGCATCTTCGTCGTCGTCAAAGTCGTCGAAGTCATCAAAATCATCGTCATCAAAACTATCTGCTATTTCTTCTTCTCTTTTGCTGAGATAATAATATGCACCTGCGGCAGCAGCACCTGCAGCGGCACAGAACAGTACGAATTTTCCGAATGCATTTTTCTTGGACATTTTGAATCCTCCTGTTTTCAAGCGGTTATATTGATTTTAATACAATTCTCAGTCAATTAAAAGCCCTGAGTATTAAATTTTGATAAATAACGAAAAATCGTTGAAGTGCCATATCATAAATGTTAAACTAGGTTTAGACTGACGCGGTCAACTTGACCATAACGAGGACAATACATGAACGAAAGATTCTTTGAACTGAAAAAAGAAAAGCAGGACAGAATGATAAACGCGGCCCTTAAGATCTTTTCCCAATTCGGGTACCGCCACGCCAGCACCGACGACATCATCAAAGAGGCGGGCATAAGCAAGGGGCTGCTTTTTCATTATTTTGAGAGCAAGATAGGGCTGTATGCTTTCCTGTATGACTATGCAACCAGGGTTGTCACCCTGGAGCTTACCGGGCATGTGGAAAAAAATGAGGATGGATATTTTGAGCTCTTCAAACAGATACTCGCTGCAAAGGCATCGTCAATGGCCCAGTATCCATACATATTTCTTTTCCTTAATAAGGCCAATGAGGAGACTGATCTTGATGCCCTGTCCGTGATAAGTGAGAGAAGGGAGAAGTACACCAGGATAATGGTGGCACTGCGGGAACGGTCAGACATAACGGTATTTGATCCTTCAGTGGACTATGTCAAGGTGGGAGATATACTGGATTTTACTGTGGATGGCCTCATAGAGAGGAACGTCAAGGCAGAGAATTTCAGGTCTGATCTCTTTCTTGAGGAAGCGGCCCAATATGTGGATATGATCCGGGATGCAATGATCCGGAAGTAGATAAGGAGGTCTATATGAGCAAGTTTTTAGTAGCCGGTGTTACACAGATTGAGACTATTGTCAGGGTGGACAGCATTCCTGTGAGCTATGCTCCCATCACGAGTGTTCAGGACTCGATCTTTACCGCCATGGGCGGAGACGCCTACAACGAGTCCCTGGCTCTTAAGTGGCTGGGCGACGATGTCTGCTTCATGTCCATCGTGGGACGGAATCAGGATCTTAGCCTGATAAATCCTCCGGACAGGAAGATCACTCTTTCGACGCAATATATAATTCCTCAGATGAAGGAGACCCCCACTGAGGTGGTTTTATATGATACACAGCGCAAGCAGCAGATCTTTGAGGACCTGAAGGACCTGCGCGAGAATGTTTACGATATGTCCATGGTGGCGCCCATCGCCGAGAGCTGCGATATGCTGGTTCTGGCCAATGCCAATTTCTGCAGGCCATTTGCCAAGGTGGCTGCTGAGCACAAGAAACCCATGGCAGTCAACATAAGGAGCTATGACCCTGAGAAGGAGAAGTACAACACGGACTTCCTGTCACATGCCAAGGTCCTGTACTTCAGCGATGACACCCTGGCAGAGGATCCTTATACGTTCATCGATCGTATCTCCGAAACTTATGGTACAGAGATCATCATTCTGGGACAGGGCAGCGAGGGACTTATTCTGTTTGACAGGACCCAGAATCTTAGGGTACATTACAATACGGTAAAGACCAACGAAGTTGTCAATACCATCGGTGCGGGAAATGCTCTTTTTGCTTGCTTCCTGCACTATTACATGGAGAACGGCGACAGCGTAAACGCCATCAAGAACGCCCTTTTGTTTGCATCCTACAAGATCGGATACATGGGAACCAGCAACGGTTTCATGACAACGGATCAGCTTGATCAGTGGAGAAATCTGATCTGGGGCATTAAGAAGAGCGTCTTTGAAGAACATCAACAGAATTGATAGCGGGGGAAGAGATTATGGCAAAACAAAAAAAGAAAACAGGCAGAAAATGCGGCGTTTTACTTCCAATTTTTTCACTGTCCAATAAATACGGGATAGGAACTTTTTCAAAGCAGGCATATGAATTTGTGGACTTCCTTAAGGATGCAGGTCAGAGCTACTGGCAGATACTTCCTTTAGGACCCACCAGCTACGGAGATTCACCTTACCAGTCTTTCTCCACATTTGCAGGCAATCCTTATTTTATAGATCTTGAGGAGCTTATTGCCCAGGGCCTTCTTGAAGAGGCATGGGTGGACAAGTGCGACTTTGGCGGATCAGAGGAGTACATCGACTATGAGAAGATGTACCGCGCAAGATTTGTGATCCTGAAGAAGGCCTATGAGAACAGGGAGAATGCAAAAGACAGCAAGGCTCTCCTGAAGGAGTTTGAGGACTTCAAAAAGAGCCCTGAGAACGACTGGCTCCTTGATTATGCTCTGTTCATGGCCCTGAAGAACGCCAACGACGGCAGGGCATGGAATACATGGGATGAGGGCGTGCGCCTTAGAAAGAAGGATGCGCTTGATGCAGCTTTTGAGAAGTATAAGACGGAAGTTGATTTCTACTGCTTCCTGCAGTTTCTGTTCTCCAAGCAGTGGGGCAGGCTCAAGGGCTACGCCAATGACAAGGGAATAGATATCATCGGCGATATACCGATCTATGTGGCTTTCGACAGTGCTGATACATGGGCAAATCCTGAGCTGTTCCAGCTGGATGAAGAAAATGTGCCCATCGATGTGGCAGGCTGCCCGCCCGATGCTTTCAGCGCAACAGGACAGCTTTGGGGCAATCCTCTCTACAGATGGGATTACCACAAGAATACAGGCTACAAGTGGTGGATGAAGAGAATCGCTCACTGCTACAAGCTCTATGACGTAATAAGGATCGATCACTTTAGGGGATTCGATGAGTACTATGCAATTCCTTACGGAAATCCTACAGCTGAGAATGGTGAGTGGAGAAAGGGACCCGGATACGATCTCTTTGCTACCATGAAGAAGGAGCTGGGAGATATGGCGGTTATCGCTGAGGATCTTGGTTACCTGACAGATTCAGTTATCAAGCTGGTTCAGAAGACCGGATATCCCGGAATGAAGGTGCTGCAGTTTGCCTTTGATTCCAGGGAGGAGAGCGATTATCTTCCTCACAACTATATTAAGAACAGCGTTGTATATACCGGAACCCACGACAACGACACCACCAGAAACTGGTTCGATCATCTTGTAAAGGATGACAAGAAGTTTGCCAAGGAATATCTTGGCCTCAAGGGACCCAAGGATGCTGTGTGGACATGTATCAGATTTGCCTTTGCCAGCGTTTCGGACACTGTTATAATACCTATGCAGGATTACCTTGAGCTTCCGGGATACGCCAGGATCAATACGCCTTCAACACTTGGAGGAAACTGGGTATGGAGACTTAAGAAGGATGCTCTTACAGATGACCTGAAGGTCAAGATGAGGGACTTCGCAAGGATCTACAGGAGGATGTAATCTCTTTTTACTGAAATAAAACTTAGAAGCAGGAAACAATGTCAGAGATAACTATAGTCGAGATTGCCAAGAGATGCGGTGTTGGAGTCAGCACCGTATCAAGGGCCATAAATAACCATTCGGACATCAATCCGGAGACCAAGAAAAGAATAATGGAGGTCATAAAGGAGACGGGCTACATTCCCAACAACAGTGCCAGGAACCTCAAGAGGAACGACGCCAAGTGCATTGCAGTTCTGGTAAAGGGAATCACAAACCCCTTCTTTGCCCCCATGATTGAGGTGGTGGAAAACGAGGCGGAGGCCAGGAAATACGCCCTTGTCATCAGGCACGTCGATGCCTATGAGGACGAGCTGGATGTGGCCCTGAGCCTTGAGAAGGAAAAGAGACTTCGAGGGATCATCTTCATGGGCGGAAGTGCCAGGCACTCCTCGGATAAGATGAAACAGCTCAACGTCCCTGTGGTGTTCGCCACCATCGGCTCTGACATTGCAGGAGATCCCGGTAAGATACAGTATTCCACCGTGGCAGTAGACGACGCCAAAGAGAGCTACAAGATGATGGAATATCTCATCGGACTGGGTCATAAAAAGATAGCCATCATGACCGAGGGAAGTGATACTCCCTCGGTTGTACAGCTGCGACTTAAGGGATATCTCGATGCCCTTAAAGACCACAATATTGAGATAAATGACAAGCTTATCAGGTACGTGGATCAGAGGATCTACACCATGCAAAACGGATATGAGACTGCCAAGGCGCTGATAGAATCCGGGGAGGAATTCACAGCTCTTTACTGTATATCCGATGTGCTGGCGGTGGGAGCCCTCAGGGCATTTGCCGATGCGGGGATCAAGGTCCCCGATCAGGTGAGTGTGGCAGGCTTTGACGGACAGGAACTTTCTGAGTACTGCGTACCCAGACTGACCACCATCAAACAGCCTCTGGTGGAGATGTCCAAAGAGACCTTAAGGCTTCTCTTTGATATCATTGACAAGGAGAGCTTCCACAGACATATCGTCTTTCCCGGGGAGCTTGTGATAGGAGAATCAACAAAAGAATGGAAAGCTTAGAATACGAAGGATACACAGGGACAGTAAACTACGACAAGAAATGTGATTATTATACCGGAGAAGTAAAGGTTGGGGATCAGATCTATACCTATGAGGGAGACACCCTGGAGGAGCTTCGGGAGGATTTTGAGGACATCATTGACTCAATCATAGCCTTTGATGAGATGGATGATGAGAATTGATGGGAAAGTATGGAAGAAGTATTAGCGTTTTTTTTGAAGTATATCGTGCCGTTTCTGGCAGCTTATCTTGTTAATCTTGTACTGAACAAGTGCTTAAATAAAGAGGTCCTTCGGGGCAAAATACATTTGATATTTTTAAAGGGAATAATAACTGCCATCATTTGGGGTGCCGCCATACTAACTGCCCTGAGTGGGATCCCGGCGTTCTCAAAGACTTGGGAGACTGCCATTGCATCTTCGGGAATGGCTGCTATCGTAATGGGTCTTGCAGCCCAATCCACTCTCAGTAATGTATTTGCGGGAATAGCTCTTTCTGCATCTCATTCAAGGCCTTTTGACATAGGGGACAGGATCCGGATAGACACCTATGACCCGGGATTTGTGGAGGATATCACCTTAAGGCATACAGTTATTAAGACTTATCAGAATGAGATTATCTATGTTCCAAATTCCATCGTGGGTTCAGCCACAATTATAAATTATACTCAGGAAAAGTCTTTTTCATATCCGATAAGAGTTTCCGTGGCCTATGGAACGGATATGAAGAGGGCAATGGAAGTCATGGCAGATGCCATAGAGGGCCATCCCAAGCACTATGGCAGAAGGCCGGTAGTTCTTTGCAAGAGCTGTGATGACAGCGGAGTGACGCTGCAGGCTCTGGTGGAGACCAAAGACTTCATCGACAATCCCATAACCTGTTCCGAATCCCTTGTGGAGATCATGAAGAGATTCGGTGAAGAGGGAATTGAGATTCCGTACAACAAGCTTGTACTTTTAAATGGAAAAGAATAGTAGTAGGGAGAAAAAATGGGAAAACTCTATTTCAGATATGGAGCTATGGGGAGCTCTAAAACAGCCAATGCGATTATGGTCCGTTACAACTATCTCGAGAAGGGACAGAACTGTATTCTGTTAAAGCCCGGCATCGAGAACAGGGACGGGGAAAAGATAGTAAAATCCAGAATGGGGCTTTCGGCAGATTGTATTTTTGTAGAGGATTTTCTGGACGAAGTGGTTAATGAATGGTTTACAAAGAAGTCTGATGCCTGGAAGAAGCTGGACTGCGTGCTGGTGGATGAGGCACAGTTTCTGACTGAGGAACAGGTGGATCTTCTGGCAGAGATGGTGGACAGGTATGACCTTCCATGTATCTGCTACGGTCTTCGCACTGATTTTACAAGTCATCTCTTTACTGGCTCCAAGCGCCTTATGGAAGTCGCCAATTATATCGAGGAAGTTCCCACAGTTTGCTGGTGTGGCAGAAGAGCCCACTTCAACGCAAGAGTGGTTGATGGCAAGATCGTCAGGGATGGCGAGCAGATCATGATGGGAGGAAATGAATCCTATGTCTCTGTCTGCAGAAGACATTTCCTCAGCGGAGAAGTAGACGGCGCCAGAGAAAGAGATATCAAAGAGTAATATATTCCGGCTGATAATTGTTGGCATTGTTTGTGTGAGGCATTTTCGGAGGTAATCTGCATGAAGAACAAACACCCTCTTGGAAGAACCGTAGCAATAATGTGTGCATTGTTCATAGTAGTGCTGGTAGCGGTGCTTTCTGGCGTCAGTTATGTTCTTTATACCCAGTCCATGTATCGCATGTACCAGGAGCAGATGGTCAGTATTCTCAACTATATTGAATCCACCATAGATGACGATGATATGACTGAATGTGCCAGGACATGGACAGAATCAGAGAGGTATAAGGAGTCAAGGGAACTCTTTGACAGTTTTATCGATACTTATACAAATATCCATTATTTATATATTGTCAAACCTTTAGAGCCCGGTGATCCTGTCAAGGTTCGCAGTATCCTGTCTGCCAATTCAACATATGAAAAAGAGTTTGAGCCTGAGAATGTAATATACATCGGCGACGGCGAAGAAGCGTGGTACGATGAGGAGACAGCACAGACACTGAGGGAGATCATGGTCGGTAACAAGGATGTCTTTTTCCTGGATAAGACAGATTGGGGAACTGACTATACCCTGGCGAGGCCGCTTATCAACTCGGCGGGTGAGCACTACGGTCTTCTGTGCGTTGATATCGCGATAGACGACATTCAGAGAGTTATCGACAGAAATATCAATATCAACATTTTGTTCGTTATAGTACTGGGAGCTTTGTTTATATTCGGATTCCTGGTATGGATTCAGAGAAGGGTTACTATTCCGCTGAAGGAACTGGAATACTCCGTGGTGAGCTTTGCAAATTCCTCTCACGGCAAGCGTAATCCCGAGGAACTCGTCTATACTCCGCCGGAAATTCACACTGGCAATGAAGTTGAGTCTTTGGGTAAGGCTGTGGTCAAGCTCTCAGAAGACATGAGAGACTACGTCCATGAGATCATTTCTGCTGAGGACGTGGCCAAGGCTCTGCAGTCCCGGGTCAGCAAGATGAATGTCATCGCCTATCAGGATGCACTGACAGGAGTAAAGAACAAAGCAGCCTATGACAAGAAGCTTGAGGCCCTTAATTGGGATATCTTAAACTACAGCGCTGCATTTGCTATCGTCATGGCAGACCTGAATTTCCTCAAGATAATCAACGATAGATACGGGCATGACAAGGGAAATGAATATATCAAGGGCTCCTGCCTCATCATGTGCTCGGTATTCCAGCACTCTCCTGTATACAGGATCGGCGGAGACGAATTCGTTGCAGTCCTTGAAGGGGATGATTACCATAAAAGAGATGAACTCCTTGCTCAGATTCAGGAGGAGTTTAGAAAGAGTGCATCCCAGAGTGACTTAAGCCCCTGGCAGAGATATTCTGCCGCTGTGGGAATGGCGGTTTACAAGCAGGATCACGACCTTGATGCTGAGTCGGTATTTGAGAGAGCTGACGGCGAGATGTATGTGGCTAAGGTGCGGATGAAGAATGAAGGAGCACCAAAATAGGGATTTCTATAATAGAGATTTTATATTCTATTTAATAAGCAAAAATGCATGTCAACCATTTTTGAAAATGTCTCAATAATTCTTTAACATTAGCCCTGGCTTCGTGCCGGGGCTTTACTATATTCAAAACATTTAATCCGCTCTTGGAGACTGCCCTTCGAGAAGGGCATCTCCGTCGCTCGGGCATCTTCACGCCTAAGCTTATTCCTGGGCGCTGCATTCACTTTATCGTCCGGAGAGGTGCGTGGTTCCTGAAATCTTGCTATTTATGCTATTTTCCCAGTTTCTGTTTAAAATGCCATAAGAAAACAGTCATTCTTTTATGTTGCTTTTTTGATTTTGAAGAAAATTGCCATAAACTTACTCACTGAATAATCTTGTCATTTATGTCACTTTTCCCATATCTGAATAAAATACCATAATAAAACTGTCATTCTCTTATGTTAATTTTTTAAATTTGATGAGTATTGCCATAAACTTACTCACTATTATTTATGGCTGTTCATCAGTATTTGTGAAAGCACCATAAAATGAGGCTCTATTTCTTATGTCACTTTTTCAATACTAATAAAATGTGACATAAAGCACGTTTTAACGCTTTGCTTCGATAAAGCTAATCGCCTCTAAAATCTACGCTTTAGCGATATCATTTACCCTGTATTGCAACAATCATGCAATTATTCCTATGAAGTTCATTGGCGGGGTCAAGTTCAGTTCTTTGGAGGAGGCCAGGGTGCAGGGGCAGCGCCCCGCATCACTTTCGGTGGAGATATGTCGCCGCAGAGCGTAGCGTAATCTTATATAACCTATTTTTTTCACTGATATCGGTTGGTTGTTGATTTCAATATTGCTCAAAAGAATTATAAAATCTTAGAAATATTTTGATAGCAATCTAATAGAAAAAACTAACAGGTCATTATGTATAACTGTGCATTTGCCGATATATAGAATACAAGCTAGGGAAAGCATGGATCTTCATGGATGAGTAATCTTCACAAAAATGAAGGTTCATTTTTTGTTGCAAAAAATAGGGCTGGATGAGCTATGCAAGTCAATTTTTTGCCGGATGCAGGATCTGAACCTTCGCCAAAGGAGGTACCATGAGAATTGCACAAAGTAACGTAAACCTTATCTCCTCAAACAGATATCATGAGGAGAACAGCGTCGCTGTCACCAGTGCCGTCATGCCAGTGGGTTCATTCATCGACAGCCTTAAGAGTCAGCAAAAGAAAGGAGATTCATTGGAGCTGACCGAGATAAGCGCCGACGAGGAGGCGCTTAAAAACTCAAACTATTCTTCACTACGATCTGGGAAGTCGGAATATCTGAACTCTGCTACATCTTCGTTGGAGGATCAGATTTCTGAGCTTCGGATATCTATCCTTGAGAGGATAATGAAGCTGCTCCAGATGTTTGATGGCGAGAAGTCATCAAGAGGATTCAAAAGAACTTTGCAGAACATGGCAAACATGTTTACTGGCAGTATGACTGTCAATGTCACTACCGTAACTGCAACCCACCACGAGGAGGAAGCCACGACCTTTACCGGCACCGGAACTGCTCTCACAGAAGATGGCCGTGCCATCGATTTCGGAGTGAACTTCTCAATGTCCAGGAGCCTTACTCAGTACGCAGGGATGGACATTGCATCAGCAGTGAATTACATCGATCCTCTTGTTATCAACGTTGGTGGTGACGTGATGCACATCAGTGACCAGTCTTTCTATTTCGATCTGGACTGCGACGGCAAGGAGGAAAAGATTTCAAATCTTGGAATGGGTTCGGGATTTCTTTCGCTGGATAAAAACGGTGATGGTAAGATCAACGACGGTTCAGAACTCTTCGGTACAAAGAGTGGGAACGGCTTCAAAGATCTGGGGCTGTATGATAAGGATGGCAACGGGTGGATCGATGAAAACGATGAAGTCTATGAGCAGCTTCGCATATGGATCAGAAATGAAGATGGAACAGACTCTCTTCTTTCTCTCAAAGAAGCAGATGTTGGCGCAATCTATCTTGGCAACGCTGAAACCCGCTACACCCACATGGGTTCGGACCTTATGGCTCGTGCCATGACCAGAGCTTCCGGTGTGTTTCTGAAGGAGAGCGGAGGTGTAGGTACTGTAGCACAGGTGGATCTGGCAGCCATGTGAAGTATATGATTTAATCGATAAGGTATTCGGGGCTCATGTTGTATTTCATGAGCCCCGGGTTTTTTTGCTTCACAGATCATTCGAAGACTTTTATGCATTATCATAAAAATACACACTGAATTCAGAAAAGTTCTTAAGGCTTTCTTAAAATTAAGCCAAGTTCGTTTACAACCTCATTAAAGTATGTTAATCTCTCTTTCGTTGATAAATCTGTCAACAATCCGCTCCGTCCGGAGCACTCGATAAACCAGGGCGCTTAATTGTGTCGCACAATCGGAATAAACGTTGTCCGATAATCAGGGTTGATCGATAATATCCAGCTATAAAAAAGGAATTCCTTGAAAGCAACATATCAAAAAAATATAATTAAAGGAGAAGTAAATGAGTAATATCAACAGAGAGTATAAGGACAGACTGTTCAATTTTACATTTGGACGCGAAGAAAACAAGGAATGGACGCTGAGTCTTTACAATGCGGTAAATGGCTCTGACTATAAGGATTCATCCTGCATCGAGTTTAACACTCTTAAAGATGTGTTGTTCATGGGCATGCGTAATGATACGTCTTTCATCATTGCAGATATCATGAGCGTGTATGAGCACCAATCATCATATAATAGGAATATGCCGTTACGCTTATTACAGTATGTGGGAGATCTGTATTCGGGCTATATAGCAAGGAACAAATTGAACAAGTATGGGAAGACTCTTATCAATTTGCCAACGCCGAGGCTTGTTGTGTTTTACAATGGGACAGATGACCAGGAGGATGAAAATATACAGCGGCTGAGCGACGCATTCAGCGAAACCACAAGGGAGCAATCAGACATAGAGGTCAAGGTTCGCATGATAAATATAAATTATGGTAGAAATATGGAACTTATGAATGCCTGTAAGCCACTGGCGGAGTATTCCTGGTTCATAAATGAGATAAGAGAAAAACAAAGTAGGGGACATAATCTGGATGTCGCTGTAGATGAAGCGCTGGAGGAAATGCCGGCAGATTATGTGATCAGAAGTTTTCTCATGATTCATAAACAGGAGGTGCATGGGATGTTGGATACTGAGTATAATGAAGCAGAAGTAATGGAACTATTTAGGGAAGATGGCAGGAAAGAAGGAATAAAAGAAGGAATAAAAGAAGGAATAAAAGAAGGGATAAAAGAAGGGATAAAAGAAGGAACCCGAGATATTAACATGTTAAATACATGGTTATTTGACAGCGGGAGAGTCGATGATGTTCGAAAAGCTGCCACTGATGATAAGTTTATGAAAGAACTTTTTGAAGAATATAATAAGTGTCATGAGACTAAGCTCGTAATATAAGCTTGTTGGAATTGACACATGGGCCAGACTCTTCAAGGTGTCCACAAGGAAGGAAATCAAGATGATCACAAAAGAAAATCCATCGTTGAATTCCACTGCTGAAGCAATATATGTCTACAGTGGACCAGTCTATAATTGAGCAATGCCGCATTCGTGAGGATAATATTGCCCACTAGAAATATCAGAATGAGCTGATTTTATCATTATCAAATGAGAAAAAGCTTCTTTCAGACGAGAATATATCACTTTCGGATGAGAATGCACGTCTCAGAAAGATTCTTGAGGAAAACGGCATTAAGGAATAGTATCTTGGGAAATGAGGGTAATCAAACTTCGTGAGGGTTTGCCAAAGTTTATGAGGGTCAGTCGTGAGGGCAATGTCATTAAGTTAAGATGATACTATAAAGATCTCTACATCAGAAATGGTGTAGGGGTCTTTTTTTCTAAAAAGTAGTTGACAGATAAACATAAAAGTGCGGCCGCTTTCGCTACAGATTATTATAAGAGGTAGCGAAAGCGGCCCTTGAAATTAGAGGCAAAAGTCTTTATTTCAAGGAGGTGCACATGAAAGCAAAACAGGTTAGAGACACTTTACTAAAGGAGATACGCACTGTTTGTAAGTCCATTGAACAGTTCTGTGTCTCTCCAGGAAAGGATTTTGTAAGAAACAGAAAAATGCCGATTGAAAAACTCATTTTGACAATCATTGGTATGGGGAGCAGAAATATCACAAATGAATTATTAGATTTTTATGATACTTCTCCAGATACGCCTACAGCTTCCGCTTTTGTACAGCAGCGAGACAAACTTAAACCTGAGGCGTTAGAGACTATATTCAAATCATTTTCTATTAAATTGTTAGCTAGCTCAGTGAAGCAAATG
>JAEEGL012243437.1_pt1 | contig 24520 bp, 25 predicted proteins | sample 9134231 | NCBI WGS metagenome assembly JAEEGL01 (sample SAMN16246548, study PRJNA631951) | gut metagenome | biome: gut microbiome; feature: rumen; material: fiber-attached | host: Bos | place: Iran: Karaj | collected 2018-10
GAACGATAAGTTCTATTTCCACTATTTACTAATTCTTTTGGAGTGCTTCCTTCAATTATTGAAATACTATAACTATAGCTTATTAGGTTAACAGGAGTATCTTCACTTCCTCCTCTTATTGTTAATTGAACCGATGATAAAGCTACATCTTGGTTACTTCCTGGCCAATATACATCAAATGTTGGACTTACATTAGCTGGATCTTTATAAGCATCTTTTTCTCCTCTTTCACAATCAATATATCCAACATATGAATAATCACTTTGGCCATATTTAAAGACCGTAACATAAGAATCCATACAACTATATTTACCATTATATGTCTTTATATCTTTTTTTAAGTAATTAGCTTCTTTTAATTTATTTGCTTCTAATTTTATTTTTTTACCAACTACTTTAGGTAACTCGTTTTTATTTTCATTCATATAAGCTTGAGCTGCTAATATTAAATTTTTTCTTTCATTATTGTAATATTCTTTATGAGATTTATCTAAAATATTAGACACTCCCACTATGGCAATACTAGAAAGAATAGCTAGTATCGCTACTGCAGCTAAAAGTTCTACAAAGCTAAATCCTTTATTATTAAGTTTCATAGCATCACCTACTATAAAAATTATAGCATAAAAAAACAACTTTTATAATTAAAAGTTGTTTATTTGTTTTTTATAATTCAGCTCCACATTTAGGGCAGAATTTACTTCCTTCAGGTACTTGAGCTCCACATTTAGGACAGAAACCACCTTTTGCTTCTACAGCTGCAGCCTCTACCTTAGCTTCACCTTTTCCTTCTTTCATTTGATCAACATCCATACCTTGATTGTTGAATGGTCCAGTAGTAGCGCCACCCATAACGCCACCTGATGCCATACCTACCATACCAACACCCATCATACCATTAACGGCACCATTAGCATTGTTTGCAGCATCTTGTACAGCTTTTCCATATGAACCAACAAGAGTACCTTGTTGCATGTAACTATTAGCAGAAAGCTCGTAGTTATCAATTTTAGCATTAGATTCTTCATCAAGAGTTACACTCTCAATAACAAATCCTACTAAGCTGATTCCACGATCACGAATTGGTTGATCGAAAACTTTATCGTCCATTGCTTTCTTAATTTCATCAGTAGCACTAGGTAATTCTAGTACTGGAGTTTTATGTTCAGCAGTACTTAATTCATTTAAGACATTTTGGAAAGCTCCAATAACTTCACTTCTCATTTGTTCTAATAAAGTGTCTTTTCTATATTCATCAGCCGTTCCAGCAATCTTACTCATGAAAACAGCAGGATCACTAATTTTAAAAGTATATTTACCAAAACATTTAACTTGAACTCTTAATGGAGTTAATTCCTTAGTCATTTGATTTGGAATTGGATGTGACCAATCTTGGAATGGTACTGGTGCTGGAGTACCAAACTTATTATCAATAATCTCTTTAGCATTGATAAAGAATACAGCTTGTTCCTTAGCAACTCCTCCATTATAAGTAAAACGATTCCACATCTCTTTGAATACAGCACCAAATTGTCCAGCAAAGAAAGTTGGTGAACTTGATTCATCAAAAGTATAAATTCCTTCTTCAGCAGTAGCATCTAAAATTTTACCACTTTGAAAGATAACAGCTATTTGTCCAGGTGATACCTGAATAGCACTACTCTTAGAAATAATACCATTTGGAGTAGAAACTCTTTTCATTAAAATATCATTTCCTAAGTCTTCACAACGAATATAATCCTTCCATTGATCGTGTAGAGTACTTCCTACAGCCCCTACAGCGGCTTTAATTAAACCCATAACTCACTTCTCCTTTTCAAATTTATTATACAACAATTTATTTTATAAATAAATTATTTTTTAAACTCCTTAGCAATATCCTTATCTATAAGAGTATCGCTGTCTCTATTAATTACCATAGTACTAGTATTTAAAAAACTAATCTTCTCTGGTGTAACTAATTTATTCTTATTCTTTCTTATCAATATAAACATAATAATTATTGTACTAGCAAAAGCTATAATAACTATTTCTATCCAAGGAATAGACTTAACTACATTACCAGTAGCATCTATTCTAGCATTATTATCCCTATTAACATTGTAGAATCCAGCACATATTTTTACATATACTTCTGCACCCTTATAAGTATCTCCAGATTTAAATGCCGGATATAAGTGTCTTAACGTTTTACTAATTCTATCTTGTGTATATAAACTAGCTGCATCTTCTCCTGAAGTAATCATATATATACCAATACCATCAGCAGTTGGATTTACTAAAAATAATGTACCATTCTTTTTAAAATCATTATAATCATAAAAATCATACATATAATTAGTAGCATCCTTATTACCTAAATCTTTTGCTGTAATAAATACTAGATCAAAATTAGTATTTTTATTATATTCTTTTATCTTTTTTAATAATTTGTTTTCTTCTTCTTCAGTTAATAATTCAGCATAATCATATATTTTTTCCTTAGCATTTACTGCTGGAGTACTAAATATTTTTTCTCTATTACTATCATCTATCTTAACCCAAGATGGTACTAATGGGTTCTCTGCTGTTCTAGTATTTGTCTTAGTAGAAGCATATGTATTAATAATTAAACAACTAAATACAATAATAAATATAAATTTAACAATCTTTTTCATCCTAACCTCCTAAATTAACATAGCTATTCCTAGTGCTATAGCAAATATAACTAATAAAATAATTAATCCTACTACTATTGTCTTAGTACTATCAAGAGGAACTCTACTAATATACTTACCACTAGATCCATTAACACAATAAACATACTTCTTACCTTTATAATTAATCATTGATAACCATACCGGTAACATTATATATTTAAATGTCTTATTTTGTACTTGTAAAACATTATTTTCTACCATCATTTTATCATGTCTAACACTTTTATTAAGTTCTTGAATTGAGGCTGTCATTACTTTATTTCTAATTCTATTAGCCATTTCTTCATCTTCTATATTAGCTCTAACTATTATATATTCATCAGTAATCATATTTTCATCATAAACTACAGCTTCTTCTAAATTATATGGAAAAATATAATCATTTAATTTATCAGGAAATTTATCAGCTACATCAAGTAATACTTTTTCAAAATCAAAATTACCACTTAATTTAACCATATAATTTTTTCTTTCTTTATATTGAAATTTATCATCTTCAGTTTTCTTAATATCACGAGCTTTATATAAGACTGCTCCACTAACATTAGTATCAAATAGATAATATGGTAAATATAGACCTTTAATATCTTTTTTTACTTTTCTTTTATAACCAAATGGCGTTAGTAAACGCAATTTGTTTTCTTTCTTAAACATCCTAATAGCTTCTTTTTTATCTATTTTAAATGGAACCATTAAATCAGCTTTTCTTGCTTCAGGATCTTTCTTATAGTCTTCTCCAATTGTTCCACAAAAAGGACATTTATTAGTACCAGCGAAGATTGACATACAACTAGGACATTTATAATCATCTTTACCTTGTGAGACAGGAGCAGATTTTATTTCATCCATTACTTCTTCATAAGCTATTTCACTAAGTTTATTATTCTCTTCAGAAGCTATTCCAGCAGAAATATCACTATCACTCTTAACAGTAATAGATTCATTCATTATTTCAGAAACATCTTTGTACTCTTCTTTAGGAACTTCTTCTACTGCTGGTTCTTCCGCATCAAAAGATACTGGTTTATAAGTATCATTTTCTGGTACTTCACCTATTATAGGAGCAGTTGCCTCATCACTTACTTCATTATTCATAAATGATTTATTAACTTCATCAGCACTTATTTCACCTAAACCAGCGAATTCTTCTACTTCTTCATCTTCTGTGTTTATTTCATCATATAAATCATCCATAGTATCACATCCTACTATAATGATTATATCATAATAATTATAAATAAAAAAAGAATTATACCTATTTTATAGGCATAATTACTTCTTTTCCCCCCATATATGGTTGTAAAGCTTTTGGTATCTTAATACTTCCATCTTCTTGGTAATTATTCTCTATTAGTGCTATTAATCCACGAGGAGTAGCAACTACTGTATTATTTAATGTATGTAAGAAATAAGTTCCTTTTTCTCCTTTTTTACGAATACCTAAACGTCTTGCTTGAGCATCCCCTAGATTAGAGCAACTTCCTACTTCAAAGTATTTCTTTTGACGAGGAGACCATGCTTCTACATCACATGATTTAACTTTTAAATCAGCTAAATCTCCACTACAACATTCTAATTGTCTAACTGGAATATCCATATTTCTAAATAAATCTACAGTAAGTTTCCACATCTTTTCATACCATTCCATAGATTCTTCTGGTTCACATATAACAATCATTTCTTGTTTTTCAAATTGGTGAACTCTATATAAACCTCTTTCTTCTAGTCCATGACTTCCTCCTTCTTTTCTAAAACATGGAGAATAACTAGTCATATGAATAGGTAATTCACTATCTTTAATAATTTGATCTTTAAATTTACCAATCATAGAATGTTCAGAAGTTCCAATTAAATATAAATCTTCTCCTTCAATCTTATACATCATAGCTTCCATCTCAGGAAAAGACATAACTCCAGTAACAACATCACTATGAATCATAAATGGTGGAATAGCATAAGTAAATCCAGCATCTATCATAAAGTCTCTGGCATAAGCAATCATTGCTTCATGAAGTCTAGCAATATCTCCAAGTAAGAAATAGAATCCTTGTCCAGAAGTTCTTCCGGCAGCATCTTTATCCATGCCACCTACTCTTTCAATTATATCGGCATGATATGGAATTTCATAATCAGGAACGATTGGTTCCCCAAATCTTTCAACCTCAACATTTTCAGTATCATCTTTACCGATAGGTACAGAATCATCAATAATTTGAGGAATAAACATCATCTTATCTTTAATTAAAGAAGTAAGTTCTGCCTGTCTACCTTCTAATTTAGCAATCTCTTCAGCAGATTCAGCAACAGTCTTTTTAATTTCCTCTGCTTCATCTTTCTTACCATCTTTCATAAGTAATCCAATTTGACCACTAAGTTTATTCTTATTAGCCTTTAATCCATCAACTTTTACTTGTACTTCACGCACCTCTTTATCAAGTTCAAAAACTTCATCTACTAATGGTAATTTCTCATCTTGAAACTTTTTCTTGATATTTTCTTTTACTAAATCTCTATTTTCTCTTATTAACTTTATATCTATCATATTACTTCCTCCTTAAATAACTTATTGTATACATTCTTATATAGAATCTTATCTATTTCTTCTTTATTAAAGTCAGTACTTAATAATTCTACTAAATCATTTTTTATAGTCTTATAATTAAATACCATTTTACCACTAACACCACTATAGAAGTAATTATCAAAAGTCATATCATCACTAGCTACTCCTACATGGTCAATACCTAACATATCAACCATATATTTTATATGCTTTAAATATGCTTTTTTTAACTTCTCATCAGTTGCCGAATTATCAAGAACAAATTCAGAATAACTTACTACTCCTACTATTCCATCTAATTCCTTAATAGCCATTAATTCATCATCATCTAGATTTCTCATATGTGGACAAACATTATAACTATTAGAATGACTAGCAATTACTTTTACTTCTTTTCCTTCACCCTTTAAAGTTTTTAATAAACTAACTGTATCTTTAAAAGTCTTTTCATTCATATGACTAAGATCAATACTAATACCTAAATCAACAGCTTTTCTTATGAATTCTTTTCCTAACTCAGTAAGTCCATAATCTCCTCTGTTTCCTGAACCATATTTATTAGGGTTGTTCCAAACTAATAATATATTTCTAAGCCCTAATTCATATAATTTTTCTAACTCTTCTGTATCTTTAATATAATCGCAACCTTCAATACTAAATAGAATATCAATATTAAGATTATATTTATTAAATACTTCTATTGCTTTTTTAAACATCTCTAAAACATCTATTTCTTCTAATGTTTCTCCTAGTTCTTCTTTCATCTCTTCTGGACTCATAAAATACATATTAGCAAGTAATCCCGAGACATTATCACTATTATAATTACTTAACCATTCTTCTAAATATGAGTAATCCATTCTTAAATAACTTTGATAAATTACAGATAATAAATCATAATGCATATCTATCATAATAATCCTCCTTTTAAAGAAAAAGCGACCTTGCAAAGGAGCAAGATCGCGGTACCATCCTTAATTATACTTTTCTTTGTAACGGCAAGTGACCGGAAATAATTAATTTCTCTATAGAGTAGATAAATAAGTATTTAATATCGTTTCCACCAACCACGATTTCTCTATAATTAAATAAGCTTATTATTGTCTCTAATTATCGATTTGCTAATATTATATATTATTTATAATAATTTTTCAACTATTTGACTGTACAAGAAATTCCATCTTTAGGAATTAATAAATTTTCATTACTCTTTACAACTTTTTCAGCATTAAGCTCAGCTTGACTAGTTTCTTTTATTATAGCATCACTATTACTTATAGAAACAAAAGTACTACGTGCTCCATAACTAACAATTATTTTAACATAGCCAGAAGTACTACTATTACCTACTCCAACTTCACTAGCATCCATATAGCCAAAATAATATGTACCATTTTCTACTATTTTACTACTAGCATTATCGCAAGTATAAGAGCCACTAGCAATCTTCTTATTAGTTACTTGAATAAGTTTTTCAGCGTCTCTTACTAAAGCTTCATCTTCTAATAACATTATACTTCTCCTCCAAGAAGTAAAATTAGAAGCAATAAACATAATTATAGAAGCAATAAAGACAAAAGCAATAATCTTACGCATAATGTTCTTTTTACCATAGTCTTTCTCAACAGCATTTTCATTTACATCTTCAACATAATTATAACCTTCATATAATATTGATGAACTATAACCTAATACTGGAAAGAATAATGGTCCTAATAATAAAGTTGGAATTCCTAAATTATCAAATTTTTGTCCCAAATTATAAAGAATTATAAATGATCCAAAAGGAATAAGATATAATATGGCCCATATCATAGATCCCATAGCCATCTCTGCTATAACTAACAAATCATATATTGGAATAAAGGCTGCATACCAAGGTTTATTAGCTTTCATATACATTAATTCCGTTCCATAGAAAAGTAAGAACCATAAACATATTAATAACCATATTACTGGGAAACTTGAATATACTACTAATACTAAATTATCAGAGTACATAACAACAGCTATAATAATGGTAATAATCATAATTAAAAGAAAGGCAAACATATTAACCCAAAAACATAAGTTTTTTCCACCCATATTATTACCAAAAACTACAGATCCATGGGCTTCTTTAATAATTTTTTGTTTAGAACCAACTTCATAAGTTCCTTGTTCTTGTTTTTTATTTTGATATTTCTGAAATTTAGCATTATCTGGATGATCATAATTTAAATTACCACATTTCATACAATACCTAGCACTTTGCTTCATTTCAGCACCACATCTAGAACAATAAATTGTTAATTCATCTTTATCATTCATGATATCACCCCTATTCTTTTGGATACCAAGTTGTAGCAATTTCTTCTTTAGCTATTTCTACTCCATCCTTATATACATGTCTATATGATTTATAACCTCTAGCACCTATTTGAACTGATTCTAGAGAGTAAGTTTTACCTTCTTTAGCATTACTATTACTCCAAAATTCTACATAAGCTCTTCCACCACTAGAATAAGCTTTTATATAAATTGGATATTTATAAGTATTCTTCCATTGCATATCAACACACCAACCACTAGAATAACTAGCAACAGTTGCGTCTAATCCACCATCTACATATAAACTCTTCTTATCATGTGGATATCTCTTAACAATCTCCAAACCACCAATTAAAGCAGTATCATATGTAGTAGTAGCTATTTGACATACCCCATTACCTACAAATTCATAATAGAATACATATCCTCGTCTATTGAAAGGACCAGCAGTCTTACAATAACTAAATGTTTCTCCTGGTTCTACAACAGTACCATTAATTAAAGATAAAGCATTATTCAAATTAATATTTCTAAGATAAGTATTTGGTACAAAAGGAGTACTAAAACTACTAGTCATTGTATCAATAGTTTTATAACTATCATTACCATAATGAGCAACAGTATCTCCTACAAGTTCAATAACACTATCTTCATTAATACCTTCTCTATAAGCTTTCTTAATATTATTTAAGCTCTTATCAACATTAAGACTATAACCATCTACTCCATCAACATATTTAACTCCATTACTAGTATCAAAATAACCATTAATAACATTAACATTAACAGCTCCACTTAAATTATTAAGAAATTCTCTACTTTTAACTTCATCATATGAATAAATTATTCCTAAATCAATATTCATATTATTATTTGATAATTTTAATTTATCTGGATAATTAAGTTTACTTTGGCATTTAATAATCTCATTAATAGTCTTATCCATATCTATTTTTAATCCTAAATCATTATAAGAATACTTATATTCTTTACCATTAACTTTGAACGTTACTTTCTTATCTAAGATATATTCTTCATAAAAAGACAATTTATCTTTTACTCTTTCAAAGCTATATCCAGACATATCAAATCCATCTAATGATATATTTGGATATACTACTGTATCAAATTTCTTTAAACTAACATAATTATATATTACTAGACCAATATAAAAAAAGATAAGAACTATTAATAATACAATTAATACTATAAGTTTTGTTTTATTATCAATCTTACCTTTCATATAATCATCCTACTTCTTTATATATTTCATTAGTTCATCAGTAACAACTTTATATCCTTCATTATTTAAATGTAATCCTTCAGTAGTATAATCGATATTCAACTTATCATTATCATCTACTAAAGCACTATACATATCTATATATTTTACTTTCTTCTCTTTACAAACTTTCTTTATTTCTTTATTAATATTCTTAATCTTATCATTATCTCTTAAGACATTAACCATTTCTAAATCAATTTTTTCATCTTCAGTATCATTAACTGGATAAATACTTTCAACATATATTTCAGCATATGGCCTATTATCTTGAATACCATCAATTATTTCTTTAATACCAGAACTTATTTCACTAGCATCTTTATCATCTAATATATCGTTAGTACCAATTAAAATAAATACTTTAGATGGATTATATTGATATACTCTTTTATCCATATCTTCTAATATATCATTAATTTTATTAGCATTAACTCCACTATTAACAACATGCATTTTTGGATAATACTTTTCTAAATCATAGAAATCAGTAATAGAATCTCCTAAGAATAAGTAATTATCATCTATCTTAGTCTCTACTATCTTCTTAGTCTTATATTTAACTTCTGGTTTCATAGTTAAAACATGATGTAGAGCAAGCATTCCCATAACGAATAACGCTAATACTAAGATACCTAATATAATCATACTAATTATCTTACCAACCGGTTTCTTTTCTTTCTCCTTAGTATCAATTACTCCTATCTTATTATCATGATCTAACTTACTCTTACTAAAAGTAACATCATCTAATAAGAAATCAGGCATTTCTTTCTTAGTGTTTTTCTTTTTCTTAGTCTCTTTCTTTTCCTCGGTCTTTTCTATTTCCTTAGTTTCTTCTAAATTAATATCACTAAATGGAATATCAATTTCTTCTTCTACTGCTTCAAAATCATCTTTAATTATTTCTTCTTTTAGAATATTTTTATTCTTTTTACTTCTACTAGTTCTTCCTTCTAGAAAGCTAGTATCTAGATTAGCAGTATCTTCTATTCTTTCTTTATCTACTCTAATTCTAGTAGTTTCTTCTAATTTTTTTTCTAATACTTCTAATTCTTTTAATTTTTCACTCTTTAAATCACTACTCTTAGGTGTAACTTCCTTCTTAGGAGTTGCTGTCTTTTTAGGTGTAGTAGTTTTCTTAGTTTTTGTCTTCTCTGTAGTAGTAGTCTTTCTCTTATAAGAATTAGTTCTATTACTATATGGTTTAGTTGTTTTCTTTGCCATTTTAATACCTCACTATTCATTCTACATTATATCATTTTTTCAATATCAAAAAAAGGTTAAATTGCATATACTTTTAATTTATGATAAATTATTTATAAGATAGGTGATTATATGTATAGATACTATTTAGAATACTATTATGATAAAGATGATAGATTAACTTGTTTATTACATGAAGATAACAAAGTAAGACGTATTACTAACAAAGATAATTTGAAAAAGATAGAAGAATTAAGAGAAAAGTATCATGCTCCTCTAAATAAAGACTATACAGTAACACGTAGAGTACAAAGAATAATAGCTGATTATAATAAATATCAACAAAAGAAACAAAGAAAATTAATTATATATAATTTACCTAAAGTACCCGTAGTCCTTGCTAAAGCTTATCCTAAGGCAACAGCTTTTATATTAAGTATTTCTCTTGCAACGGCTGGCGTTGCAATGGCAACTACTGATAAGGAAGCTGAAGCTATATCTCCTCCTGCTATTACTTATGAAATAGAAGATGAAGATTATGCTTATGAAGAAGATTTAAGTGCTATGATGGAAGAAAACGCTGATACTTTCCATTTCTCTTATCAAGATAGATCTAATTCTGAAAATATGGAAAATGCTAGAAGATATGAAGATTTATTTAATTTATATGGTGCTCGTTATGGAATAGACCCTAATCTATTAATGGCCCTAGCTTCTCAAGAAAGTGGTGGAGAACACTATAATAACTTAGATAATGGTCCAGCTGAAGGCATTATGCAAATAGAAAAAAGTGTTCATATAGGTACAACTGTATCTGCTTATAATGTTGAAACTGGTGAAAATGAATCTATTGAAGTAACAGCCGAAAATCTTCAAGATTTAGAAACAAATATCAGAGTTGGTACTATGATTCTTCAGAATTGTCTAAAAGAAAAGAATTATAACATTCCATTAGCTCTTCAAACATATAATTTTGGTCCTGGAAATATTAGTGAAGTTCTTCATATGTGTAGTGATTTAGAAAATATAGATGTAGATAGTATGATAAATGATCCTACTAATAGTGAATGGATGAGATATCGTAGTTTCCTAGGTATAGGAGATCCTGAATATGTAGAACATGTTTTTAGTTATCTAAATCCTGAAGAAAAACTAACTATTACTACAAGTAATCAAATAATCACTTTGAATATAGCAAATGATTATGAAAAAACAAAAGAAGTCTAAGACTTCTTTTTATTTTGTAATAGCCGTTTCTACTTCATTTAATAAACTATTATTCTCAACTTTACCTTTATCCACAATTACTGTTAAAAACTCATCTACTTGATATGGATAATTAATAATTTCCATACCACTACGATGGTGTAATACTCTTTCAAAAGTTAATATAAACTTATTAGTAATATTACCTTGAATCATATTGTTTCTTCTTAATAATTCTTCTCTTCTTTCTCCTTCATGCTCTAAAGCAGCTATTTTTCTACTAGAATATCTAATAGGTAAATATGGAACAGCTTTAACTATATTAATATTTTTCTTATCTAATAATTCCATAAATATAAGTAAACTAACTACAGCAGATGATGAAACATCTTTAATAGTAGAAGGATACTCTTCTTCTCCCCTTTTTTCATTTACTCCTTCATCTACTTTATAGAGAATTCTATGAATTTTTTTATAAAACTTTTCTTCTTCAGGACTATTAATTTCCTTTTTACCTTTAGGATTAATAATACTATATATATAGCACTCTTTTTCTCCCATAGAATTTACTTTTATTCCATAACTAATATCAGGTAATGAATAAGAATAACTTCCTTTACTAATTTTAAAAGTCATTTTATTTAGTGTTTCCATCTTAATTGATTGATGATCATTACTAACCTCTAATACACAATCTTTAAATATATTACCAAGTTTAACATTCATATTAAAATCATCAAAAGTTTTATCATTAATAAACTCTTTTAATCTCTTAATATATATAATGGGATTAGCTAAGTCTTCAACAGTTGCATTAGCCATTAAATAAGTCATAATAATTTTTATTTCATTATGATCCAACTTAATATTCTTAACTTCACTAATAAGCTTAATATATTCTTCTAATTCTTTAAAAAACTCATCTTCTCTTTTTATTACTAAAGTAGCCATATTTTGATCATTAAACTTATTTACTTTTCTATTACTATTTTCATAAATTACACTATTAAAAGCAATAGGCCAATCTAATCCGTCAAATGTAACAGCTCCGTCTACTGCTTCATTAATAAATTCATAGAATATTTCTTTAATATTCATAAAATCACCTATTTTAAGTTAAGTTTCTTCTTTATATTATCAATATATTTATCTTTTTCTTCTTCACTAAGTTTAGTAAAAAACTTATCATTTTCTTCAAATCTAATATGATTACAAGCTTCTTGTAAATTATTCTCAAATACTACAAAACTCATACCATCTAAATATACAAAACTTCCAGCAATAAACTCTTTAGGAATCACATTAGTAGGAAGACCTTCATCATCGATATAACTCTCACATAAAGAATTAATCATCCATTCATCTAATCCTTCTTCACGTAATCTATCTAAATAATCTATTACTTCATCTTTATTTAATGAGAACAGTTTACAAAAGAATTCACAAGGTATAGAAATAACTATATTACAGGCATCATCTACTATTTCCTTATCTCCGTAGCTAGCAAGTACTTGACTTCTAACATTAGGATGCATAAGTACTATATTATTCTTCTTATAATTTAAACCTTTTTTTAATATTTCATTTCTACATCTAATATTAGTACCATAACAAGCAATTATATTACTGCCATCTAAAAATTCATTAGCTTTATTTATTATTTCTTCTCTTCTCATGCTTCCTCCAATAAATTCTCTATTACATATAATCTCTTTTTCTTTTTATCAAGTATCAATATTAATTCATTATTATCTTTGTACTTATAATAATAAGAACAATTCTTACATTTATAATTCTTAATATTAATATAATTCAAATACTCATCAATACATTCACTATATTTAGAATAATACTTAGTTTCTTTATCTTTTTTAGTAAACTTAATACCCCAAGTATTCTTATCTATTTTATCATATTTAAATACTCTATAATTAATACCATTATTTTCTTTTACTACTTCTAATTCACCATAATTACTAGTTAAATTAATATTCCATCTCTTATTTAATGTATATGAATATATAAATAAATGTCTATATATATAGATAAGTAATACACCTATTATAAAAATAATTAAATACTTATATTCTTTCTTCAGTTTCATAATAATCTACCTTCTCTTACAATTATATCATATAAAAAAACTATGTAAAAACATAAATAAATGATATTATATAGATAGGTGATGGGAGTGGCCACTGTTAAAAAAAGAAGATTAAGGATAAAATGGAAGAACTTTATTATTTTCTTAATAATTGTTTTTTTGCTTGTATTTATTCTAATTAAAGGAACCACTTCCCTATATAAAGTACTTACTACTCCTAAAGAAGAGAAAGAAGTTAAAGAAGTTAAAAAAGAAAAGAAAAAGCCTGTAAAAAAAGATACTGATTATACAAAATTATCTTATTATCGTGATGAATATAAAGACAGATATAAAAAATATAAAAAAGATAACCCTAACTTATCAAATGAAAAAGTAGTAATAGATGTCAATATTGGTCTTGATTATCCATATTATGAAAATGCTAAAAAAGCCGAATTTTTAAATACAGATTATATCTTAGTAAATAAATATAATTATTTAGAAAAAGATTATGTACCAAATAATTTAGAGAATATTTCTACTACATATGCTAGATCTGGTATGAAACTAGTAAAATCAGCTAAAATAGCTTTTGAAGAGATGAGTAAGGCTGCTAAAAGCGAAGGTTATACTATTATAGCTATGTCTAGTTATCGTAGTTATGATTATCAAGTTAATCTATATAATAAATATGTAAAAAAAGATGGTAAGAAAGCAGCAGATACTTATTCAGGAAGACCTGGTTGTTCAGAACATCAAACTGGTTTAGCAATAGATGTATATAACGGAAAATATGATTATACCAATTTTGGTAAAACTAAAGAATTTTTATGGATGCAAAAGAACGCTTATAAATATGGTTTTATATTAAGATTTCCCGAAAATAAAGAAAGAGAAACAGGTTATAAATATGAAGCTTGGCACTATAGATATGTAGGAAAAGATATAGCCCAAGAAATATATAATAAGGACATAACATTAGAAGAATACTATGCAACTCATACAATAAAATAAAAAGAGCTTTTATAAGCTCTTTTCTTTTTCTTCTTCAAGTATATCTTCTTCCATCATGTTATCAATATCTTTAGTAAGTTTTTTATCTTTAACTTGAATATCATAACTAAGTTCATTATCAATAAATTTTTGAACTCTAGTTTTATCTATATTTCCTAGATAAACACCATTACGTTTTAATGGAATACCTCCAACAATACATTTTCTACTAATTGCTAGGCCACTCTTTTCATCAACTAACCATTCAATTGGTTCAACTTTACTCCAGAAATATCTACTATCTCCATTATCATAAACAGCTCTTTTAGCTAAAACATATTTTTCTCCATTATATTCATATTCTGGATAATCATCTTGTTCATAATGCCATTTATCACCATCATAATATCTTTCAGTATCAAACCCTTCAGCTCCATAAGATTTACCAGTTGGTTTTAAAACACCATTTTCATATAAACCTGTTAACTTCACAGATTCATCTACTGAAAAAGTACTTTGTGGATATTCACCATAAGTAACTACTTTTACTTCCCCATTTAGACCTTCTATAGTATAAGAACTCATAATTTCATCTTGAATATCTTCTAACGGAACAACTAATCTAATACCATTTTCACTTTCCCATGTTGGTTCTGCTTTTGCTTCAAAACCACCAATACTGTAAGCTTTTCCAATTGTTCCTTCAGCTTTTGTAGAAGTCCAATATTCACAACACATTTGATCTAACAAATCTCCACCTGGTTCTATACCTTGAGCAGCAAAAAATTTACCCTTTAATTTAAAAGGTTCTGTTCCTCTTTTAATTGCATAACCAGTAACACCAGCTTCTACTCCATATTTTTGAAATACTTCTAAAGCGTTAGGTCCAGCTACTTGATCTAACTTAAGTATCGTAATACGCTTATTCATAATCCACCTCTAATCAAATCTTTTTTTAAAATACTTATATAAATAATAAAATCCAGTAAATATTAACCAAATCAGCAATATAAAATTACTAACTTGTACTATTGATAAAATAGTATCATTTTTATATAAATCAGTAACATTAATTAAATCTACTCCATCTTGAGCAGCTAAAGCCACGAACGAAGTAAAGAAATAATATAGAATACTAAATATACTGTAATTAAATATTTTCTTAAAATCACTAAGTTTCTTACTAAATACAGTATAGAATAATAATCCTGTAACTAATAGTATTATAAAGAAATACATAATAGTTGAAGGAAAATAAATATAATTCATAATAGCTTTTACAAAAGAATCAATACATCCTTTAACATACATACTATAACTAATGACTATTCCTAGTAAAAAGCCAACATATATACCAATTATAAGTATTTGCACATACTTATTTTTTTTCTTAAAATTAAATATTAAAAAGGCAAACAGAGTGATACTAAGTATGAATAACTCTATTGATAAGAATGATGAAAATATATATTTAAAGACCGTAACAAGCTTATCAATAATAGATAGATTCATATAGTATCACCTCCCTATACTAACTCAGCAATATAAATAGTTTGTGAGGTATCACTATCTTTAGTACATGTAATCATCGTTAAACATGTAGCATTTTCATTTCTATATATATTAACAATCCCCGTTTTAGGAGCATAATAAATATTTTTTATTTGATAAGTATACTTAACTCCATTATAAGTAACATAAGCATAATCCCCTACTTTTAATTTATATAGAAAAGCAAAATAGGCAATGTAAGCATCACCAGAGTGAGCAACTAGAATTAAATTACCACCCTTAACATCTGGCAAGGAAGATCCTTGAGCCATTGTTACATTATATTGAATACTATTATATTTTGAATCAGTATTATAAAAACCTCTTTTTAATCCTATTCTAGGTATTTCTAAAACACCTAAATACTTACTCCAATCAACAGGCTTCACAGGAGCCGGTGGAGTTTCATTACTAGTATTATTATCAATATTTTGTGCTACTGGAACATCTTCTGCAATAATATTATTATCAGCATCAGCAATGTCCATCATAGCAATCTTCATATCATTGTATACTTGATCTCTCATTGTAACTAAATAATTAAATATCAATGAGATAAAACCAATGAATACAAGTAAAGAGCCAAATATTAATATATGGCTCCTTTTAAACTTATTCTTATTGTTCTTGTTGTTGAACTTGTCTTTGTGCAGATGGTTTAGCATTTGCATATATAATACCTACACCACATAATAATACTACTAATCCAATAAAGTAAATTGTTTGAGCAGAACTAACTCCTGTATCTGGAGCAATAGTAAATTGTGCTCCAGCTAAAGGATGGTCAACAACATTTTCAACACTTGTAACTTGTTGACAATTACCAGAAGCTGTATAGTAATATCCAGTATATTTATCAAAGTTACCAGTAATTGATAGTTTAATAGTAGCTGCTTTATCTTTTACACTTCCAACAGGAACATATACGATGAATTTTTCTCCAGCGGCAAATGTAGTTTTCTTTTTACCATCAGTTCCAGCAATATAAGAACCATTTGGAACATCTCCACTAAATGCAACAGTATATCCTGTATAAGTACCGATAGATGAATCTTGTACAGATCCTTGAACTACTATTGGTGAAGTAACTTCATATTTATTATCAGTACTCTTACTTAATTTAATAGTTGATGTATCAACAGCAAATGTAATAGCTGTTTTATTTTTAACTTCAATAGCTTTATCAATTAATTGTTTTACTGTTTTTCCATTAACACTAACAGCAGTAAATAAAGTTTGTCCACTTGGAACTTCTGCAACTTTATTTAAATCATTAACCATAGCTGCCATTGTTGAAGATACTACAGTATAATTAGTAAATTGATTAATTCTTTCATCATCATTTAATGAACTATCAATACTACCATTTTGTTTTAAATAATACCATAAAGCCATTTGAGAAATTAATTGATAAATTTCTTTCTCATTTGCAGTTTTAGTAGTAAATGATGAATATCCACTCATCTTATTAACATCTAAATTAGCAAGTAAATATAAAAGTCCAGCATTATCTATTGCCTTATTAGTGTTTTTATTATATGTAGTATTTCCACAGAAAGGAGTTTCTTGTTGTAGACAATATACTGGGAATGGTGTTCCACCACTAATACTACCATAATGTAATTCAATACCTGAGTTTAGCATTGTTACTTCATTACCATCAATTGAAGCTGGGAAATAAGTAGTTCCATTACTACTACTGAAGCTTTGTGGTAATTCACTTACATCAGGAAGTGCATAACTTAATCCTCCACTTACGCCAAAGCTAACTAATGATACTAACGCAAATATTGCAACTACAAAAGATAAAATAGAAGTACCATCGACTTTTATTTGATTTTTCTTTTTCTTTTTTGTCTTCTTTTCCTCATAAATTTTTTCCATAGTTTCACCCTACCTTTATACATCAATTATATCATATTTTCTTTTTTTTCAAACACTTTTTTATTCAATATCAAAAATATCGTCAGTATTTGGCATTTTTATTTTATCATTTACATAAATTACTCCTAGTACTTCGCCTTTTTTAACCTTTTCACCAACTAATTTACTTAATTTGATACCAACTCCATAATTGATTTTATCTTCTTTATTTATTCTACCTGCACCTAATGAAACAGATAGTTTTCCAATTTCTAAAGCATTTATTCCTTTAATAGTACCTTTATGCTTAGATTTCATTAATTTTCTATATGGAGCAACTTCAATTTTATCAATATTTCCTTTCTGAGCTTTAACTAATTCTAAGAATTTATCATAGGCTTTTCCATTCTTAATAACTAATTCTACTTCATGATGAGCTAATTCTTTACTAATATTTTTACCCATTGATACCATATCAGTAGCAAGTTCCATACACAAATCTACTAAGTTATTGCCTTTTTCTTTTCCTTTTAGTATTTCTATAGCTTCTAATACTTCTAAGCTATTTCCAATATTATGACCTAATGGATTATTCATATCGCTAATAATAGTACGAACTTCTCTATTATATATTTCACCAATTCTTTTCATTAAATCACTCAAAGTATTAGCATCTTTCTTAGTTTGTAATAAAGCTCCTTTTCCTACTTTAATATCTATTAATATTTTATCAGCTCCTGATGCAATCTTTTTACTCATAACAGAAGCAGCAATTAATGGAATAGAAGCTACTGTTCCAGTAACATCTCTTAATGCATATATCGCTTTATCCATAGGTGCTAGATTAGCAGTTTGCCCAGTAATAACTACTCCAACATCTTTTATTTGTTTAATTATTTCCTCATCTGTTAAGTCTATTCTAAAACCAGGAATTGATTCTAACTTATCAATAGTTCCTCCAGTATATCCTAATCCTCTACCACTCATCTTAACCACTGGTACACCACAAGCTGCTACTATAGGAGCGATTACTAAAGTAGTCTTATCGCCTATACCTCCAGTAGAATGCTTATCTACGCAAACATCACAAAATCTAGAGAAATCCAATATATCTCCACTATCAATAAATACTTTAGTTAAGGCAAAGACTTCTTCATCAGTCATCCCATTAATACATATAGCCATAAGTAAAGAACTCATTTGATAATCTTTAATATCTCCATTTAAATATCCATTAAAGAAATATTCTAATTCTTTATAACTAAGTTCTTTCCCCAATCTCTTCTTATTTATAATATCTAGTATCATACAAGCTCCTTTCTAAACACATCCGTATCCCTTTTTATAAATCCACAATTCTCATATAATTTATGGGCTGCTACTCTAGTAGGATTAGAAGTAAGTTCAATTCTACTTCCACCTTCTTTTTTAGCAAATTCCATTACATAATCCATCATAATTTTACCTATCTTTTTACCTCTATATTCTGGATCAACACATACATAATCTATATGATATATCTTTTTATTTTTAATAATATCTATCATTTCATTTAATATCATATATCCAACCACTACATCATCTAAACAAGCTACAAACTCATGAGATCTTTCATCATGAACATCAGCTCTTTCATAACCAAAAGATTTTAGTACTATTTCATTTACTCTATCAAAATCTTTATCTTCATACTTTCTTACTTCCATAAGCCTACCTCCCTATTATGATTTAATTATAAAACAAAAAAGAAAAAATGAAAAGACAGATTATTTATCTGTCTCTTCTTCTTTAGGTTTACTTGATAAGAAAGTTATCTTTTCACAAATAATTTCCATTTCATTTATTTTCTTACCATCTTGTTCTACTGTTTTTGATTGTACTCGACCTTTTACACCCACAATATCCCCTTTAGATACATATTCAGCTGTATTTTCAGCTACTATATCAAAAGCAACACAATCGATAAAATCAGTTTCATATAAACCTTCACTATTTTTAAAACTACGTGGTATCGCTAAAGGAATAGTTGCAACTTTATTACCATTTTCTGCTTTATTAACAGTAATATCACGTGTTAATCTTCCAACTAAAACAATTTGATTAAGCATATTTCACCTCCTTCATGGAGGAATATTAATATTAAATAAATAACTTTGCAAGTCACTATTTTAGTTAATTTAAATAGTATTTAAATTAAAAAAAATGAATTCCCTATATAGAAAATTCATTTTAATAATACATTCTTTTTCAAAAAACTAATTTATAAGTTTCTCTTAATTAATTGATTTAATTCAACTGCATATTCCATTGGAAGTTCTTCTCTAAACTTCTCTAAGAAACCTAATACTATTAATTCTTCCGCTCTATCTCTACTTATTCCTCTACTCATCATATAGAACAAATTATCTTCACTTATCTTAGATACAGTAGCTTCATGTTCAATATTACTAGATAGATTAAAACATGAATTCATAGGATAAGTATCACTTTTAGACTTTTCATCTAAAATTAATGTATCACACTTAACATTACTAAAACTGTTCTTTGCACCACTATTAATTAATACTTTACCTCGATAAGTAGCATTTCCTCCATTTCTAGCAATACTCTTAGAAATAATATTACTAGAAGTATTCTTGCCAATATGGATCATACGAGCACCACTATCTTGTTCTTGGCCACTTCCAGCAACACTAATAGTAATACATGTTCCCTTAGAATTATCTCCCTTAAGAACACAACAAGGATATTTCATAGTAACTTTACTACCTATATTTCCATCAATCCACTCCATTGTACCATTATCATCTACCATAGCTCTTTTAGTAACTAAATTATAGACATTAGGTGCCCAATTTTGAACCGTAGAATATCTACATTTACTATTCTTACCTACATATATTTCCACAACAGCAGCATGCAAGCTACTATCACTATATGTAGGAGCAGTACATCCTTCTATATAATGTAGGTCACTATTATCATCTACAACAATCAATGTTCTTTCAAATTGACCCATATTTTTACTATTAATTCTAAAATAACTTTGTAGTGGTCTATCTAACTTGGTATTGGGAGGAATATAAATAAAACTTCCTCCAGAGAATACTGCCCCATTTAAAGCAGCAAACTTATTTTCTCCATTATTAACTATTTTGCCAAAGTATTTCTTAACAATCTCTGGATATTCTTTCATAGCCATTTCAATAGAGGTAAATATTACATGTTTCTTTTCTATTTCTTCAATCATAGAGTGATATATTACTTCACTTTCATATTGAACTCCCATACCACCCATATGTATTTCTGACTCTATTACTCCAACAGAATCCAATTCATCAACAATAGGTTTTAAGACATTTTTCCAATCATTCTTTATCATATTATCTTTATCATTATTCTTATAATAAATAATCTTAGAAAAATCTAAATCACTAACATCAGGCCCAAAATTAGGTAACCCTAACTTTTTAAACTTTTCATAACTATCAAGTCTAAAATCTCTTACCCAATCTTCTTCCTTCTTAATTTTAGAAATGGCAAGTACTTTATTTTTATTTAAACCAACTACTTCCATTCAATCACCTCTTGTCTATTTATGATATTGCATACTATCTTCCATACAACTATCCATAAATTCATTAAATCTATTTAATTGATCTAAATCCCTTATTAATTTTCTATGATTATAATATTTCCTTCTAGGACTTCCACCCATTTTTTCAAGAATACCAATTCTATCAATAAAGAATTTTTCAGAACTTAGTATACATTCTTCTAACATATCTAAACTCATTTTCTTTTTTCCATAGTATTCTCCCACATCAATCTTTTCCATTACATAGCATGGTCCTTCTTTTACTTCACCATTAGCTAATACTATTTTAGTACCATAATCATGTCCATCACGAGTTGTATTAGAATAAGGAACCCTATCATACACAGGCAACTCATCAGCAACATTAAATGGATTAACATAAACACCATTAACATTAACTAAAAACACATATGCATCTACGCTAGGAACAACAGTTCCGTTATGTTCCTTATCAAAGTATGTAACTCTTCCCAATCTTATTCTTTTTGAATCAATCATTCTTTCTCTCATTTTCAATTTCCCCCAAAATTTTATTAATCGCTACACTTGGTAGTAACGCACAATTTTTTCTATTAGGTTGTTTACAAATAGTATCATAAACATTCAATTCCCCTAATAATTCTTTATCATATTCTTTCTCATTAATCATATTTTGGTAATTAATAAGAATCTTTTTAACTTCATCAATATCTTTACCTATTAGACTTCTAATCATTATTGAAGTAGCACTTGTACTAATAGCACAAGCTTCTCCATCAAATCTAATATCTTTAATAGCATTATCTTCTATCTTAACCATAAAATCTAAATCATCAATACAACTTTCACTATTAGTATTAACTTTTATATAACTATCATCATCAATTAATCCACGATTCATAGGATCTTGATAATTATCAATTATAATCTCTCTTCTTAAATTATCATCCATATAAACACCTATAATATAGTATTAAATAGCTCTTTATTATTTTTTAATACTTCAACTACTTTATCTATATCTTTCTTATTATTATATAAATAAATACTAATTCTAACTGTATTTTTAACACCTATTTCATCTTTTAGTAATTTAGCACAGTGATTTCCAGCACGTACACAAATATTATAATGATTAAGATAAATGGCTGTATCTTGAGCAAATATTCCATCAATATTAAAAGCTAATATTCCACTATTACTATTCTTATTATAAATAGTAATATTATCTATCTTTTCTAATTCAGATACTAAGTATTTCTTTAATTCCATTTCATGTTTATGAATCTTTTCCATACCAATATCTTCTAAATATAAAATAGCTTCTCTTAAACCAATTACTTCAGCAATCGGAGGAGTACCAGCTTCAAACCTTATTGGTATTTCTTTTAATTCATATGAATTATTATCCTCAAAATAATTATTCATTCCTCCGCCATAACATAATGGTTTCATTTCTTTTAATAAATCCATTCTACCAACAAGTACTCCTACCCCAGTAGGCCCACCCATCTTATGACCAGAAAAAGATAGAAAATCAATACACATATCTTTAAAATCAACTTTCATATGAGGAACGCTTTGAGCTCCATCCACATTAAGTAAAATACCTCTTTCTCTGCATAACTCTCCAATAGCTTTAATATCTCTTACATCACCTATTACATTAGTAACATGAGCTATACTAATTACTTTAGTTTTATCAGTAATACTTTTCTTTACATTATCTAAAGTAAGTTCAAAATCCTTATCTAGTGGAATATACTTAATCTTAAAACCTATTTCTTCAGATAAAATTATCCAAGGAAGTATATTAGATGCATGCTCACTCTTAGTAAGAAGAACTTCATCATTTTCTTTTAAATAATACTTCATAAAACCAAAGACAACCATATTAAGAGAATGTGTAGTACCAGAAGTAAATATTACTTCATTACTATTACAATTAATAAACTTACTAACTACTTCTCTTGTACCATCATATAACTCATTAGTAATAACAGCCGAATCATAGTCTCCTCTATGAATATTAGAAGTATGTTCTAAATAATATTTATTCATCTCTTCAATTACTCTATTACTTTTAAGAGTAGTTGCACCATTATCTAGATAAATAATATCTTTGTTTAACATATTAAAGTCTTCTCTATGCATCTTTTCACCTCCTAAATATTATCAATTTCTTTTATAAAATCACTAATCCTATTAGTATCAATACTATCACTATTAATCAAAAATCCATTTAATAATAGTCTATTACATGTATCTCTACTTATCCCTCTACTCATCATATAAAAGATAACATCATCTCTAAACTTCCCAATATAAGCAGCATGATTACTATCTACATCATAATTATCAATAAGTAAATTAGGACATATTGTACTTTTACCATCTTTCATATTAATAATTTGATTATCTTGATTACATATACATTTACTACTTTTCTTAGGAACAATACCATCTACATAATAAGTAAGCTTATTAGTATTAACATTTACTCCATGATTAAATACTTCACTATGAGTATTATCTTTATTATGATTCACTTTAATTCTAAAATTATTATCTTTATAATTAATATTATTATAGTAATAATATAAAGTAACATCTTCTTTATCTAAATCAATTATTACTTCACTACTACTATCTATAGAATAATGATATATAATAGTATCTTCAGTAATAGAATAATGATATTTACTTTTCTTACTCTTATCCATTACATAAATACTATTCATTTCCATATTCCTCATAACCATTCTTTTCAACATCAAATGCTAAATTAACATCACCAGTTTTTACAATTTTGCCATTATTTAATATATGAACATAATCTGGTTTAATATATTCAAGTATTCTAGGATAATGAGTAATTATTAAAACACTAGTTTTAGGATTATCTTGTAAATAAGCATTTATATTTAGACAAGCTACTTTTAAACTGTCTACATCTAATCCAGAATCTAATTCATCTAAAATAATAAACTTAGGTTTTAATACTTTTAATTGTAATACTTCATTCTTTTTCTTCTCTCCACCACTAAATCCTTGATTAAGACTTCTATGCAGCATATTACTATCTAATTTAACATCATCCATAGCAGTTTCCATATCCTTAATAAAAGAATATAAACTAACCTTTTCTCCTGTTAATTCACCTTTAGCAGTTCTTAAGAATTCGCTA
>JAEEGL014282875.1_pt1 | contig 24519 bp, 16 predicted proteins | sample 9134231 | NCBI WGS metagenome assembly JAEEGL01 (sample SAMN16246548, study PRJNA631951) | gut metagenome | biome: gut microbiome; feature: rumen; material: fiber-attached | host: Bos | place: Iran: Karaj | collected 2018-10
CCGAGGCCAGCTCCTCGTGGCTGACCGGAACGACCTCTACGTGCAGGTCAATTCTATCCATTAAAGGTCCTGAGATCTTGCTCAAATAGTTCTGAACCTCAACGGGTTTGCAGGTACAGGCGATGGTCGGGTGGTTGTAGTTGCCGCACGGACAAGGGTTCATGGCGGCGATGAACATAAACGACGCCGGAAACTCGACGGAATACTTCGACCGCGAGATGGTGACCCGCCGTTCCTCCAACGGCTGCCGCATCACCTCCAGCACCTGCCGCTTGAATTCGGGCAACTCGTCCAGAAAGAGCACCCCATTGTGGGCGAGACTTATCTCGCCCGGCTGCGGGTGCGTGCCGCCACCCACCAACGCCACATCACTGATGGTATGGTGCGGCGAACGGAACGGCCGGGTGGAGATGATGGAGGCATAACGGCTCATCTTGCCCGCCACCGAATGAATCTTCGTCGTTTCTAACGCTTCCTCCAAGCACAGCGGCGGCAAAATCGACGGCAACCGTTTGGCTAACATCGTTTTGCCGGATCCCGGCGGACCGATCAGAATCACATTGTGACCCCCCGCCGCCGCGATTTCCATCGCCCGCTTGATGTTCTCCTGACCCTTCACGTCCGAAAAGTCGTACTCGTAGCGGTCCAGGCTGTCGTTGAAGGCGTTGGCCACGTCGATGCGGGTGGGCGCGATGGGAGTCCCTTTGTCGAAAAAGTCGATGACCTCCTTGATGTTGCTGGCGCCGAGGATGTCGATGCCGGTGACGATGGCGGCCTCCCGGGCGTTTTGGATCGGCAGAATCAGCCCCTTTTTCTTGTGTTTGCGCGCCTCCAGCGCGATGGGCAGCGCCCCGCGCACGGGCTGCAGCGATCCGTCCAGCGAGAGTTCCCCCATGATGTAGTACTCCTCCAGCTCCGCCGCCCCGGCAATCTGCTCCGACGCGGCCAAGATGCCGATGGCCAGCGTCAGGTCGTAGGCCGAACCCTCTTTTCGAATGTCGGCCGGCGCCATGTTCACGACGATTTTCCGCCCGGGAATCCTGTAGTTGTAGATTTTCAGCGCTGTCTCGATGCGCTGCTGACTCTCTTTCACCGCGCTGTCGGGCAAACCGACCAGATGGAAGCCGATGCCGTTGTCCACGTTCACTTCCACTACGATGGGTATCGCGGAAACCCCCATCAATGCACAATTGTTCGTTCTTATCAACATGTTATTTTACCGTTTTGTCTTCGCTGCAAAAATACAAAAATTTTTATTAAAATAACAAAACGATAAAAATATTTTTAATCTTAACTATTATTAGTTAATTTTCGGGGACCTGAAACTTGAAACCTGAAACTTGAAATCTGAAACCTGAAACCTGAAACCTGAATCGATGTATCCCTCAAAGCGCAACTCCCTGATATGTATTGCGACGTTCCAGTTCCTCCTCAATCTTCCGCACCAGCGCATCGTGGCGCAACAGATTCCACTGAGACACAGCAAGGTAGCGGGGCGGGACCTCAGCAGAGAAACGCTCAATCACGATTTCGGGCGACATTCGTTCAAGATAATCACACAGAAACCGCACATACTCGTCGGCGGAGAGCGGGTGGAAACGCCCGGGATGGTCGCGGTATTCCGATTCCATGGCTGTGTTCTTGAAAATCTGCAACTGGTGGAATTTGACGAACTGAGGATGCAACTGGTTGAGCAATTGAACATCTGAAAGCCATTGCGAGGGTGTCTCGTCCGGCAGACCGAAAATCAGATGGGTGCCCGTGGAGACCTTTCGGGAGTGCAGCTTTTCGAATGCTTCGAAAGTGGATTCCACGGTGTGTCCGCGGTGGATATGCGCAAGTGTCTCGTTATGAAAGCTTTCCACTCCTATTTCTACCGTCAGGTGGGTGCGTTGGCTTAATTCCGACAAATAATCCAACACCTCGCTGGGCAGACAGTCCGGGCGAGTGGAGATGACAAGTCCTTTAATGTCCGGTACTTGCAGCGCAGCCTCGAACTTGTCGCGCAATACCGGCAACGGGGCAAATGTGTTTGTATAGGACTGAAAATAAGCGAAATAGCCGTTTTTATGGGGGTAGCGTTTTTCGAAAAACCGTTTCCCGTTCTCCAATTGTGTCGCAATTTCTTCGTTTTCAGCAAGATAAGAGGGCGAAAAGGCGTTGTTCGCGCAGTAGGTGCAACCGCCTTGCGTGCGACTTGCGCGGTTCGGGCAAGAGAAACCCGCATCCACCGGCAGTTTCTGGACTCTGCCGCCGAAAAGGGTGCGACAATAATGGCTGTAGGCGTTGAAACGGCGCTCACCACCCCATGGGAACATCACTCTTCGTCCTTGTATAACAGATTGTCGCCGAACGGATCCAAGGTGTGCAGCGACTTTTTGTCCGGATTCACGAGGAACATAAACTCCTGTTTTTCACCCTTTTGCTCGTAAGTGCCGGTTACCATGAAGAGCAGGACTCCTTCGGTGAGGAGGTCTCCGTCGTCGATGAGCTCGTCCATGTCGGCTTTGATACGATGTATTTCCCTGAGATACAGTCCGATAGCTTCGCGACGATTGGTGTCTCCCGAGTCATCCCAGTACATCTGCTCATAAACCTCCTCCATGTTTCCGAGCAGTTCGGAATTGAGTTTAGCATAGCTGAATTCCGTCAAAGTGTCAACTGTGGCGACGCCAAGCTTCTTATAATCCGTGATATTTTCCTGTTTCAGATAGGCTTTCGCCATCTTTTTCATCTGTCGGTTGAGCTTGTTCTGCTCCATTTTCTGACAGCCGCCGAATAGGATGACGGTGAAGGTGAGGAGGAAAAGAAGAGCTTTTTTCATAGAGGGGTGTAACGGTTAACGGTTAAAGGTAAAGGGTTAAGGTTCAAAGTTCTAAGTCAACAGCCTACAGCTAAAACACGATGCCGAATTCGTTCAGATCAACAGATTCTTTAGTGGAAGGATGGGCCACGAAGATGGAGCCGGCTTGATACATGTTCACCATACCGAAGTCATGGACGGTTTTGTTGTGCGACAGGGTGACGTGCACGGGTTGCCTGTTGCGCGTCATGAATCCTGACTGCGGATAGTACCATTCCGCTATCTCAACCATTTTCGGGTATCTGGGGCTGAATCCAAGCGTGTAAGCATCTGCCGCGGAGCCATTGGTCGGGATAATTCCTTTGTTCTCATTGAAATAGAAAGCTGTCATCTGTTCCAGTTTGTTGCTTGGCGTCAAATAGAACACATACCGGATCGTGTCGGCGATGGAGACGCCGGTGAAGAGGCTCATGTAGTTGCTTTCCCAGTTTTTGAGTTCCGAAAGCATGATGGCCAGCGCTTCGCCCGTGTATGGAGTCTCTTGTTCGCCGGCAGCCAGATTGTACTGGTCTTTGCGGCTCTTCATGATGGCATCGGCCGCTTCGCGAGCTTTGTTCTCGAAGCTCTTGGAGACCGTTTTCGTGTGGTTGGCAGGCACTTGGGTCACCACACCGTCAATGATTTTGGTATCTACAAACGTCTCTTGCTGTTGCGTGTAGGAGATGTCCGCGTAGTTCTTGAAGAATTCGGGAAGTGATGCCGTATGCGTTTGATAAGCAGCCAAATACCCTTCCGGATAAGTGGTGTTAGCGGAAAGAGGGGCTTGGTTCATGGCTTCGGTCATCACTGGGTTGGAGGTGAATGCCCGGTAAATGTTGGACATGTCGGCCGTTTTCAAAGGCTCGATCTCCACGGAGTTAAGCACGTAATGGGTGCGGTTCTGCTGGATGATGTTGGTCAGTCCGAGCAGGCTTTCGGCATAATCCGCGAAGTAGCCGCGGACATCCTGCACTTTCGACACGCATACGGTTATCTTGAGGGTGGTGGTCGGGAGCGCGTAGGTTACGGAACCCGTGTATTTTATTTTTTCGGGTTGGTTCCCTAATGGATAGACTTGTATCTGTGCAAACGCACTTAAAAACAACAGGTTAACAACCAATAATGATACGATTCTTTTCATTATGAATTATGAATTGTGAATGATGAATTAGTCTCTCCGGCTTCCCATGAAAATGGAGATATAATACAGTAGCGTAGCCAGCGAGGAGATGGCGGCGATGAGGTAGGTGCGGGCGGCCCATTTGAGGGCATCCTTGGCCATGGCGGTCTCTTCGCCGGTGGTGATGGCCTGTTCGTCGAGCCATGCGACGGCGCGTTCGGAGGCGTTGTATTCCACCGGCAGGGTGATGAGAGAGAAGAGGGTGGTGAGGGCGAAGAAGGCGATGCCGAGGAGCAGCACCCAGCGGCCGATATTGAGCATGTTGAGTGCCATCAGGATGATACCGGCGAGCAGGATCCATTGCGAGAATTGGGAGCCGAACTGCGTGGCGGGCACCAGCGTGGAGCGCATGGTGAGCCAGCGGTAGGCGGTGGCGTGCTGCACGGCGTGCCCGCATTCGTGGGCGGCGACGGCGGCGGAGGCGATGTTGCGGCCTTCGTAAACGCCTTGGCTGAGGTTGACCGTCTTCTTGGTCGGGTCGTAGTGGTCGGTGAGGAACCCGCCGGTGCAGGTCACCTGCACGTCGTAGATGCCGTTGTCATGCAGCATCTTCTCGGCCACTTGCTTGCCGGAAAGTCCGCTGCTGAGCGGGGTCTTCGAATATTTTTCAATGCGCGAGGTCAGGGTCTTCTGGATGATGAGGCTCGCGACCATCAGGACGATGAAGATGATAAGGTACATATTGGTTTAAGGTTTAAGGTTTACTGGTTTACTGGTTTACATGCTTACAAGCTTACGGGTTTTTAATTCTGTTTCTTTGCAGCTATGGACAGGAACAGTCCGAGGATGACGCTGCAGAAGGCGGCGAAGAGGACTTGGAGATCCTGCGGGAGGCAGAAGGTGAGCGTGTGGGCGGGGATCCAGAAAAGCGGGATGGTCTTTTTGAAGACGAAGCCCCACTGCACGCCCCAGTCCATCTCGCAGATGTGGCGTTTGACGGCCACCGGTTTGAACAGCGCGGAGAAAGCGCCGCCGTGCTCGCTGATGTGCATGTCGGAGATTTTGTGGACGGTCATGAAGACGGGGGCGAAAGAGGTGTTCATCATCGTGCTGACGCAGAAGGCGCCGAGGAGTTTCATCCACGACATCGGGCCGGACATGGCGGCGGAGATGCCGCTGAAGGCCGCGTAGCGCTCCATGAACGCCGGAATGCCGAGACGGAATACGCTCATCGCGAGCGCAATCCACATGCCAAGAATGCCCCAGACGACAAATTTCGGGGCAAGCCCGAAGCCCTCGTGGTAGTATTTCCCGGTTTTCACGCGGCAACCGAGCATCTCGCCGAAGGTGGCCAGAATGCCGAACTTCAGGAAGGCCATCCATAATGGAAAACGTTGGTTGGCAGAACAATAGGCATCATATACGCTGTCAAACAGGAAGAATGGCAGCAGACAAAGAATGATAATTACAATGGTTAGAATGTCTGATTTCTTCATATTCCGGTTCTACTTTTGCGGCGGCAAAGGTATAAAATTATGGCGAAACTTTTTCAGAGAAGAGCATAATGTTGTAAAAATTCTTATTTTCGCGGCGTGAAAATTGTATGAACGCACGAACGAATAAAACTTAATAATATGAAAAAAACAGCTGTACTTTTTGCCGTTTTGCTTTGTCTGGCGGGTCTGCAAGCCCAGACGCCCGTCATGAATGGCGATTTTGAATTGTGGTCGTACGGAAAACCGGTCGGCTGGACCGGCGGTCTGCAAGGCACATTGACCTCGTCGATGCTTAACCTTCCCGTGGAGCTGACCTTTTGCTCGCAATCTACTGACGCTCACTCCGGTAGCTATGCCGTGAAGCTGCAGTCGGCGGATTTCACCATCCCTTATGTCGGTTATAGTTTCAATCTTCCGGGCATCCTGCAGGTGGGAGAGGCATCGGGATTTTCCATCCCGATGGAGGATTTGATCCAGCTCATCCAAATCCTCCAGGATACCACCTCCACTCCCGATCTTGACTCTATCGATATTGAGGCGTTTTACTCTTTGGCGCAATTGGCTTCCCCCGGCGTGCCTTGTACTTCCACCCCCCGCTATGTGACGATGTGGGTCAAGTATCAGCCGGATGGCGAAGACGAGGTGACGGTGATCGCCGCCACCAAACGAAACGGTGAGTTCGTGGATTATGCCACTGGAAATTTCGGCGATTTGAATCCTGATGCGTACCAGCAGATCAGTGTCGAGTTTGAGAATCCTGGCACCGAATGCGACTCCATCATGATCATCGTGTTCTCCGCGATGAGTCTCAACAGTGCTTCTGTGCTTTATGTGGACGATGTGGCATTGTCGAACAGCGTGAGTGTCGCGGAGTTCGAGAAGATTCACGAGAATGTATATCCCAATCCGGCGTCCGATGTGTTGAACATCGAGATGGAGGGTGATGCGGCTTATCGGTGGGCGCTTCGCGACCTGACCGGCAGAACCCTGAAGTCCGGCGTAGGCCAAGGCAAAACCGCCGTGGATGTGCGAGCCTATCCCGCAGGCCTTTACATGCTCACCGTTGAAAACGCCGGTCAGAAACAGACCCGCAAAGTGGTGATTCGCTAATGAATCCTCAACTTTGGTTGGCGCCTCTGCACGGGATCACCTCCCGTACATTCAGAAACACACTATGCCGTCATTTTGGCGGCATAGATTGTTTTATGTCCCCGTTCTTGCCGGTGCAACCCGCCGGAAGGTTCCGTCCGAAAGTCTGGCAGGACATCGCGCCCGAGCACAACACCGCTTTGCCGCTCATCCCGCAGTTGATGGGCAACCAACCCGACCAGTTTGTGGATACTTTGACCGTGTTGCACGAACAGTTCGGTTATGAGCGTTTTAATGTCAATATCGGATGCCCTTCTTCCCCCGTCGTGCGACACACGCGAGGCTGCGGACTGATGCCGCATCCCGAGGCGGTGGAGCGCATCGTGGCGGAAGTCACCTCGAAGACGCCTTTCCGGCTGTCGCTGAAGATGCGGCTCGGACTGCACAGCGCCGAGGAAGGACGGGAAGTTCTTCGTAGGTTAAACGATTATCCGTTAGACTTCTTGGTGATTCACCCGCGTCTGGGCGACGATTTGTACGAAGGGACCCCGCATTGGGACCTTTTCGAGGAGTTTTGCGGCATGACCCGACACAAAGTCGTCTATAGTGGCGATGTCTTTTCCAAAGCAGAGTATCAAACGCTCTCTGAACGATTCCCGAGGGTGGAGACCTGGATGTTGGGACGCGGTATGCTGCTGAATCCTTTTCTGTCGGAAGAGATCAAGAATCAAGAGGTTGGGGATAAGAAATCCCGTTTTTTGGCTTTCTATCAGGATTTGGCGGAATCGTTGTTGCCTTTGCGCGGGGAGAACGGCACATTGGCGAATTTGAAAGAATTGTGGCACTATTATGCTTCCTTCGCGCAAGTTCCGCCGGATGATTTGCAAAAAATGCTGCGGATCAACAATTTGCAGGAATTCTTGACGATGTCGTCGAATTTAGTATCTTTGCCATTTGGAAATAATGGCGAAAATTGACAATAAACATCTGAAATTCAAATAATTAAAAACTAAAAATATGAAGAAAAGTTTATTACTTCACAGCGTTCTCACATTATGTGTGATGCTGTTTGCCGTGGTGGGTTTCGCCCAAATCAACACCAACGGCGGATTCGAATCGTGGACCGGTAACACCCCCGACGGATGGTTCGGTTCAAAAAGCAATATTGCGCAAGCCAATGTGGTGCTGGTCACTTCGGGCGCGCACACGGGCAACAACGCTTGTCAGCTCGTCAATACTGCCAGCGGTCACAAACGTTTCACCACTCAGCATATTGCGGTTACCGACGGTGCGCAATATGTTGTCTCTTTCTGGGTGAAGGGGAAAGGGGACATCCGTATAGGCCTGTATGACGGACGCGAAACGGGTTCCGGTTATGCCGATTATTTGGGGTATCACAACATCAACAGTGCGGCGTATCAGTATGTTGAAGACACCATAACGGCGGCCAACACGGTTTCCAACGGTGAATTCGTCTTTTCTCTTCGCAATACGGACGCCAGTTTTGACCATTTGATTCTTGACGATGTCACGATCACCCTTGTTTCCGGCCAAGATTTTGTGGCGGATCCGACGGCCACCATCGCGGGCAATATGTTTGCGGAAGACACCTATTTCTCTTCCGCCACGATCAGTTTGGGCTGTTCCACCGCGGGTGCCTCTATCTACTACACGCTGGACGGCACAGAGCCCACCTCCGCCTCCACACTTTATACCGCTCCCGTCACGATTACGACGACCACGACACTGAAAGCCGTTGCCGAATTCAACGGCAACAGCAGTGCAGTGTTGACCAAGACCATTACCATTTTGAACTTCACGCCTCTTTTCTTTGAGGATTTTGAGACAAACGATCTCAACCAAATGTCTTCCGTTGGTGTTTCCGGCACTTATACTTGGGAGCCCGGTTCCCACGGTGGAAACCATTATGCCCTTGCCAATGCATTTAACCAGGGCGCATGCGAAACGTGGCTGATCACGCCGGCCATCACCCCGTTGAATGCAGGGGGTGTGGTCATGTCGTTTGAAAGCGCCACCAAATACACTGGACCGGCCCTTCAAGTGAAATATTCCACTGACTATAGCGGGTCAGGCTCTCCTGCCGCGGCCACATGGGCGGACATCACGGACGAATTTGTATTCAGCACGGGTAACGATTGGACTTGGGCAAATTCCGGAGAGATTGAGATTCCGGGTGCGGCGCCTGTCTATTTCGCATGGGTTTACACCAGCATGGAGACCACCGCAGCCGGTTGGGAAATCGACAATATCATGGTGCTTCCCGGCGAGGGACCGGTGCTCACCCCCACGCTCACCGTCACGGAGCCTTCCAACGGTGCGGTTTACAGCACGTTGGATACCATGCATATCGGTATCAATGTGGCGAATTTCGTACTTGGCACGGATGGTTACATCCTTGCCGAGTCCAATTTCATGGATGCCATGGGATTTGGGTTCATGAATCCGATCATTATCGACCAGGATCTTTACGACATGATTTCCATGCTGCCGTTCAGTCCGCTGCCGGCCGGCAATTTCACCTTCACGGCCACGTTGGTGGGCATGGACTCTGTCGCCATCACCCCGGCGGTCAGCGTTTCATCCTCCTTCTCTGTCGTCGCTCCGGTGCTTGACATGCCTGTCATCACCGCCGCGGGCGAGGAAGCCCCGGGTGACAACACCTACTACTTCAACTCCACCGTGACGATGACTGCCGCCGAAGGTGCTTTCATCTTCTACACCACTGACGGCACCACCCCGACGGATACTTCTACACTCTATACCGCTCCTTTCCAGGTCACGGAGACCTCCACCATCAAGGCTATGGCTAAGAAGGCCAATTACCAGAACAGCGGCGTGGCCACATTGGATGTGACAATTACCGTCCCGACCGTAGAGACTCCCGTATTTGCCCCTGTCGCAGGCACTTACGCCGACAGTGTCAGCTTCAGCCTCGCGTGTGCCACCCCTGATGCTGAAATCCGCTACACCACCGACGGCACTGAGCCGACCGAGACTTCCACGCTCTACACGGCTCCCGTCACGTTGACCGCCACCACCACAGTCAAGGCCAAAGCCTTCAAGGCCACTTGGCTCGCCAGTGAGACCGCCACGTCTGTCTATACGGTTGTGTATGAGCCGGTTTTGACCGTTGATGCCACGGCGTTGAACTTCACCAGCACCCAGCTGAGCCAAACCTTCACGGTGAGTGGCGCTCATCTGGACAACCCGATAGTCCTGACCAGCAACAACACGCATTTCACCCTGAATCCCGCCACGATCACCACGCCGAACAGCAACACAGTGGTGACGGTGACCTTCGATGGAGCCGAGCCTGCAGCGGGCACGATTTCTGTGACTTCCGACACGTTGAGCGCCCAGGTCGCGCTGGCCGCCACGGCCCAGTTGCCTGCTCCTGTGTTGACTCCGGCTACGGGCAACGACACGCTGGTCACGGTGACCATGAGCTGTGCGGTGGCCGGTGCGGAGATTCGCTACACCACCGATGGAACCGATCCCACGGCAACCTCCGCGCTCTATGCAGCTCCCGTCGTCCTTGACATTCCTGGCACCTATACCCTGAAGGCCATCGCCACAAAGGCTGACTGGGAGAACAGCGAGGTGACAACGGGCACCTATACTGTCATTGAGCCTTCGGTGGGTGACACGGTTGTCTATGCCGTCGGTTTTGAGAGCGAAGAGGGTTTTGTGGCCGGCAATGTCTATAACAACACCACCGTCGCCTTCACGGGTCCTGATGGTGAGCAATGGGGCACCTATTACGGCACCCCCTCCACCAACAACCATATCACGGGCGCACAGTCCATGCAGATGCGTTGGTACACCAGTTCATCGGACAATATCGCTTACACCTATACCAACTTCGATCTGCGCAATGTCACACACGTCACTTTCGCGGCGACAAGCTCCAACGGACTGAAAGTCAAGGTGTCGCACTCTGTTGACGGCGGTTCGACCTTCTCTGTCGGTGAAGTTTTCACGTTAGGCAGCACGTCCAACACGTTTGATTACGTGGTGGACGAAACGGGCAGCTATGACTTTGTGCGTCTGAAATTCACGATCGTGCTGCCTGAAACCGCTCCGACCGCTACCTCTCGCGTGGTCATCGACAGCGTGGTGGTTTTCGGTATTCCGGGTGTCATCCCCACCACTGTCAGCGCACCGGTCATCGCTCCGAACGACGGTTTCTACTATGAGCCGCAGTCCGTCAGCATCACCTGCGCGGATGCCGATGCGGTGATCCGCTACACTACCGACGGCAGCGTGCCTACCGAGAATTCAACGGTTTACAGTGCCCCGTTCACCGTGAGCACCACGACTACCATCAACGCCAAAGCTTGGAAGACGGGCATGACCCCGAGTTTTGTGGCCACTGCCACCATCTCTTTCCCGGAGCAGGTGGCAAACATTGCTGCCTTCAAGGCCAATGCCTCCGGCAGTGCGCAGCAGATTATGAGCGACGTTACATTTGTTTTCCGTAGCGAACACTATATGTTTGTGGAGGACAACTCCGCAGCATTGCTGATTTACGACAACGCCGGGGTCATCACCACCGCCTACAACGAGGGCGATGTCATCGAGGGCGGCCTCTTCGGTAGCTATCAGTTATATAACGGTATGGTAGAGTTGATTCCGTCTCATAATGCCAATGCCGCTACAGGTACTCCTGTGACAGTTACGCCTACGGTTACTACCGTTGCCAACGTCATCAACGGTTATGCCACCGTTTACGAATCCAAGCTGGTGCGTTTGAACGATGTGCTATTCATTGATGCCACCACGTTTGTCCAAAACGGCGACACCATGTCCATCCGCGACCGTTTCAACACGGTCGATATGGAGATTTCCGCTGGTGACCACGCCGATGTCATCGGTTTTGTCAGCTATTCCACGCAGTATGGCTACCAGATTTATCCTCGTGACAACAATGATATCATTGTCAGTGTGTTAGAGACAGTCGCCACTCCGGAATTCTCCTTCCAACGCGACGGTGAGTTCTACCGCATGACGCTTACTTGCGCCACAGATGGTGCTTCCATGTACTACACCATTGACGGCACCGATCCTGATGAGAACAGTTATGCTTACACCGACGAAGTCCCGTTCCAATTGACTGTCCATTATGTCATCAAGGCCATCGCCATGAAGGAGGGTATGTTGAACAGTGAGGTCGCGGTTTATGACTATGATCCGACCGGCATCACCGAGTTTGAGTTGCGTGACAATCTCATCGTCTATCCGAATCCTGCTGTCAATAACGTGACCATCAGTGCAAAAGACAACAGTGTTGTCGTAGAGAAGGTTGAACTGTATAACATCTACGGTCAACTGTTGAGCACGATGGAGGTGAACGACTATGTGGCGGAGATTACCGTCAGCTCGCTCGCCACGGGCACCTATTTCGTCAAGGTGTTCACCGAACAGGGCGTTGCCACGATGCCGGTGATCCGGAAATAATCTGTCCCATTGTAGAGACGCGCCATGGCACGTCTCTACGGACGGAAACAAAAGAGGTACGGGAAACCGCACCTCTTTTTTTTATCCATTAATCAAAAATTGTATCTTTGCCGAAAATTTGAAATATGAGCAACAGTTCCGACTTGTCGTCACGATTATCTCCCAAAATGAAGATGGCTGACGCTATCAATCAGTATCACAGTTTGTTAACGGTTTTGCCGCGATTGGGCATCCCCCTCGGTTTTGGCGAGAAGAGCGTGGAGCAGCTCTGCGTCGAGCACCACGTTTCGCAAACCCTCTTCACCTTGATCAGCCGCGTCTATATCGAGCAGGACTACTATCCCTCCATTGAGGAGCTGCGGCAGTGTCCGATGACCGACATTTTGCACTATCTGCAACAGTCCCATCAGGATTATTTGGAGAACAAATTCCCTCATATCGAGCATCATCTCAACACGCTGCTGGAACCGATGGACAAGAAGTACAGCGCGCTTATTGCCAATTTCTACCAGGAGTTCAAGAAAGAGATGGTGAAGCATTTCGAGTATGAGGAGGAGGTGCTTTTCCCCTATATGCGCCAGATATTGTCCGAGAATGAGGCGGACAGCGGCGTGCATCACCACAAATCCGCGTTCCAGCAGCAGCACGACGACATCGAGGACACGCTCAACGACCTCACCAATCTCTTGCTGAAATACATACCCGCGGAGGTCTCCTCTTCGGAACGTGTTGACATGCTGTTGGATATGTATGCGCTTTCCAATGACATCGGGAAGCATGCCATGATGGAGGACCGTATTTTGTTGCCCTATATCCAGTATTTAGAATCGCAGAGCCATGATTAAGATTGTCATTGCAGAACCTTCACAGATGTTGCGCAGCGGCCTCGCGTGCCTCTTGCGCGACGTGCCCGACACGGAGGTGGTCTTTTCCACAGACAACCTGAATGCGTTGTTTTCACGACTGCCAGCGTTGCATGCGAACATCTTGATTGTCAATCCGTTACTTTTCGAGTACAGCCACCGTGCCACACTCCGGGCTGAATTCGACAGCCATCCCGAACTGCGTCTCATCGCCCTCGTCACCTCCTACCTCGAATCCCAGCATCTCCGCCAGTTCTCCGGCATCATCGAACTCAACGACGACCTCCAGCGCGTGAAATCGACGATCAACCAGGTGATCAACACCTTGCAATCCGACGGTGACGAACCCGACACCGACCCCCTCTCCGAGCGCGAAAAGGAGGTGCTTATCTGTCTTTCCAAAGGACTGAAAAACAACGAAATAGCCGACTCCCTCAACATCTCCGTCCACACTGTCATCACCCACCGGAAGAACATCGTCCGCAAAACCGGCATCAAGTCCGTCGCCGCCCTCACCGTCTATGCCATCCTGAACAACCTCATCGAAGAAAAAGACATTATTTAGTTAGTAGTCATCAGTTTATGCCGAGAAGCCCCCATATATGAAACCACTTCCATGAGCAGCCCCGTAGGGGCAAGAGCTAGGTAGCCAGGGGTGAGCGCAGCGAAACCCCTGGGGCGGATGACGACGATGACACGATGATGCGATGATGCGATGACGACGATGACACGATGATGCGATGACACGATGACGACGATGACGACGATGAATGACGATGAATAACGAATACCCACGTAAATATGAATAGAACAATCACCCTAATTATCACATTATGCCTCGCGTGGTTGGCAGCCACCGCGCAGGAACCCGACCCCTACGCCGGTTACGACCGCGTGACCCTCTATGACAGCATGACCGTGCGCATGGAGGAGAACGGTCTCAGCCATTATGTGAACCATCAGCGATACAGAGTGTTGAGTGACGCGGGCTGCCGCGACAACAACACGGTCATCGTCGATTACGACCCTCTGTCGGCCTACTGCGAGATCCGCGACGTGGTCGTTTATTGCCACGACGGCACTGAGGAGCACCCCGAATTCATGGTGTGCGACTATCCGGCGCCCGCCCACATGATCTACTGGGGCGCGCGGCAGAAGATGGTCGCCCTCGGCCGCCTCGAAATTGGCGACGAAGTGGAGTTCCTGACCTACAAGAAGGGCTACTCATACGCTTTGTTGCAGGGCGAGGATCCTGACGCGAAGTACATCCCGCCCATGCGCGGCCACTTCTACGACATCGTGCCGTTCTGGAGCAGCCAGCCCGTGCAGGAGAAAGTGTATCAGGTCAGTGTGCTGACAAACAAGAACTTGCAGTATAAGGTTTACAACGGGAATCTTTCAGTGACCTCGAAAAAGGACGGCGACCGCACGGTTTACACCTTCTCGAACAAGGATTACTTCCCGTTGAAGACCCCGCGCTATACAGTGGCCAACAACGACATCGAGCCGAAGCTCATCGTGACCACCGCGCAGAACTGGGAGGCCAAGTCGATGTGGTTCTACGGTGTGAACGAGGACTTCGGCAGCTTCGAGCCGACCCCGGAGATCCGGCAGAAGGTGAACGAGCTGCTGAAGCCGGCGAAAACCGAAAACGACAGCTTGGACATCCTCACGCACTGGGTGGCCGACAACGTGCGCTACTCGGGCATCTCGATGGGCGAGGGCGAGGGTTACACGCTGCACAAGTGCGAAATGACCTTCCGCGACCGATGCGGTGTCTGCAAAGACAAGGCCGGGATGCTCATCGGCATGTTGCGGGCGGCGGGCTTCAAGGCTTACGCGGCAATGACGATGGCCGGCGAACGCATCGAGGACATCCCCGCCGACCAGTTCAACCACTGCATCACGGTGGTACAGCGGCGCAACGGAAACTACCAACTTCTTGACCCTACGTGGGTTCCGGGCGTAAGAGGCGAGTTGTGGTCCAGTGCGGAACAGCAGCAGAACTACCTCATGGGACTTCCCAACGGCGCGAAATTGGGACTCACGCCCGTCTCCGATCCGAAAAACCACTATATTCGCATGACCGCCCAGACGCAGGTCGCGAAAGACGGCACACTGAAGGGCACCGTCACCATCACCGCCGACCGCCAATCCGACAGAACCGTCCGCTATCTCTTCGACGGTTTCCGCACCGAATGGCGAAACAACGTCGAAATGATGCTCTATCAGCTATACCCCAACGCCAAGTTGAAATCGGTGAAATACACCAGCGAGGACGACTATCTGAAGCAACCCGTCAGCATTACCTATAAGTTCGAAATCCCTGATTACGCCATAGTTACCGACAAGGAAGTCATTGCCACACCGTTCTTAGCCAACGGATTCTACACCTTCGTCATGCGCCACCTCTTCTACGACGTCAGCCCCGAAAAGCGCGACTACCCCTTCACCGACCGCTGCTCCCGCTACGTGGCCATTTCGGAAACGATGACCGTCCCCTCGGGCTACACACGTGTAAGCACGCCCCAAACGCTACAGTTTGTCACCCCGAGCGTCTCATTCAGAGGCGGTTACCAAATCGGCTACAACATGGTCACCTTCTCCGAGAACATCTCCCTCGGCAAGCGCGTCTATGAAGCCGACGAATGGCCCGCCTTCCGCAAAGCCGTACTCTACCAACGAGAGTACATGGACAACCCCGTAGTGTTCATCAAATAGTTAGCAATTTATAACGAAAAACCCCCATATATTGAAACATAATTCCTTGAACAGCCTCGGAGAGGCAAAACGCGCGAAGCGCAATTAACCCCATACAAGCGCAGCGCAGTGTGGGGGTTAAAAGGAAGGAAAGCCACCCAAGCGCAGCGCAGTGTGGGGTATAATAACGATAAAAACAACAAAATATGAAAAGATACGTACTCATAATCATCGCAATATGCGCCATGTCAACAGTCATGGCCAAAGCCCCCGAAAAAGACGCCGTATATCACCTCATCTCCGAGAGCTACACGTTGAACAAGGACGGCTCATCGGAATTTCGCAAGCGCGTGGAGTTGCAGATTTTCACACGGATGACCTTCGATGAATTCGGGGAGACGTTCATCACGTACAATCCTGATTTCCAGGAGCTCGTCATCAACGAGGCCTATACCATCCGCAAGGACGGCAGCCGGGTGGAAACCCCTGCCAACGCCTTCAACCCGATGCTGCCGGAGGGTTGCACCAAATGCGAGCGGCTCAACGGCATCCGCACGATGGTGGTGACGCACACGGCGTTGGAGTATGATGCCATCATCGTCCTCGACTACACCATCCGTTCCAAGAACTTCTTCTTCCAGGAGCTGATGGAAAAGGTGGAATTATACGACGATGTGCCCATCAATAAGTACGTGGTCAGCGTCACCACGCCGGACTACAAGCCCGCGAAATTCCAGCTCAATGGGGAAAATCTTTCATACATCAAAACCGAACACAAAGACAAGGACTTCGTCACCACCGTCTATACATTCACCAACCTGCCAGAGGCTCCTCTTTGCGACTTTGTCTTCCCGTCCGCATGGTCTTCCCTTTCTTTCTGCACGTTGGATAATCCAGAGGCCGTCATCGGTAGAATTTCGCAACAAAACTCTATGCAGAAATTTGACAATCAGAAGATTATGGATTTCTTCCGCGGTCGTTTCACGGAAGAGATGAGCGACATGGAGAAGGTTCTGTTAGTGAGAGATTACATCCACGATTATATCCGCACGAACGATGTGGACGCCAAGACGTTGAACTATATGTTCGCTTCACCGCAACAGGTATGGGAGAGCAACTGCGCTTTGCCTATTGAGAAAAACATTCTGCTTGCCAGCGTGTTGCAAAATTTGGGATACAAAGCGCAATTAGCATTCGAGAAGAACACTCTCCCGTCTGATTTAAGAACAGTTGTGCGTGTCTATGTCAACAGTAAAGAGGTTTGTGTTTCCGCTAACGAAGCTGAAGATTTGAATTTGAAGGCATACTCCCCTAATTCATTCATTGGCATCCAAAGTGGCTCTGCACTGACAAGTCCGCCTGCTTCCATTCTTGTGGACGTGGCCGCTAACATCTCCTTTGAAAACGGAAAGTTGGATAGCCCTACGGTTGAAGTAAAACGCAAAGACGTGAACTCGCCAATGACCGAAACCTTGCAGCCGCAAGAGGTTAGTGTCGCGAAAGTCTCTGTCTCCCAGATTAATAACAAATACTACGAATTGACCATCGACGACGGCAACTACGGCACAAGCGTTCACTCTGTGGACATTCCCTCTGACTTGAAATACAACATCGACACCAAAAAGTCCGACGAGACCTACGTGTACACCGTCACACTGCCCGCCAACGCCCGTTGCCTGACGAAACCCGTGCATAAAGAAATCACCGTCGAGAACGCCAAACTCCTGATCGATGTGCAGATAGACGGTCAGGCGGTGAAGCTCACGCGGCAATTAAGTCTGCCTCAGGAAGGTATTTCCGCCAAATCAGTGAATAAGTTCAAGGCGATGATGGGGGAATGGGAGACACCGGTGAAGGTGGTGTTTTCTCTGTAGAGACGCGCCATGGCACGTCTCTACTATTGGGCTAACTCGTGTCTTTCGGGGAGACGTTCCGACAAATCCGAGATGTAGAAGTCTGACGCTTTCATGTCCGGGCTTTGGATCCGAACCACGGAAACGGGTCGCTTGTGTTGCCAATAGGCGCACGCAATCGGAATGCGATTCCACTGTCCGGCCAGCCAAACCGTGTCATGCCCGCCCAACAGAGCCTGCGCAGAATCTGTGTCCAAGCGATTGAGCATCAGCAAATAACGTTTGCTTGCGGAATGGAAATAGAGCGTGGCGCTGTCGCACAAAGCATCTGCCAAAGGATTCTCCAAGGAGAGATCCCAACTGGAGGGTTTGACGGAGGCCATCGTCACGAGCATGTCGTTATGGGTCAGTCCCTCTTTCATGTCCAGGAGCACCACACGACGGGTGCTGTCCTGCGACAATATCTCCTTCAATTGCCCGATATTTTCACACTCTGAAAGCTGCTTTCCGGATTTCAGGAGGATATATTCATTGAAACGGTTGACCCCGATGCCGAACAGACTGTTGCCCCACAATCCGGATTGGTACATCGACGGGCAGTAAAGAATGTCGCCCTCTCCCATCTGCGAAAAGGCATCGTCGGCAATCATCTCGTCCAAAATGGCGAAACGTTGCTGGCTGCGAGCCCATTCGTGGGAGATGTGCTCGTTGGTGGCGGTTTCGATAACCACCATGCCAAAGAGCGACAACACCAGAGCTGCGCCCACCACCGTTCGCACATATTGGATGCGGAAAACCAATTTATAGAGGGCATACCCGATCAGGAGCATGGCCAAAATCACGCCAAAGTAGGAGTAGAAACTGGTGACATAACCGGCAAGCCAGCTGCCCCACTCAAGATTGTACTTGCTGGAGACCGCAATCAACAGATGAGCCGAAAAGGCGAACAACAATGCGGAAGCGGTGGCCACGCATAAGGCTTTCCAAGAGAGTCTGTTTTTGAAATTCTTCAGGAAATATGCGGTTAGAAAACTCACTGTCAATGCATTGATGTATGCAGCCAACGAAGCATGCGTGAGCATGAAACGATAATTGTGGAAATGGCCGACCACAGATTGCGAATTGACGCTCATCACCTCAAAGCCGTGCTTGAACTGGTGTAATGGGGCCACCGCGAAGGTGCAGCGTCTCAGAATCCCGAAGAAATTTTTCCAATTCAAGGGATGGGCAAAACTGCTCCCGTCGTATTGGTTGTCCACAAACTGCCTGAACAGGAAATAGAGGGCCACATACAATGTCGCAGCTATGGCTATGGGCAGCAATTCTCTGTATAACGGTTTGGTGGTGAACGTTTTCCGAACGCCCGACTTGTACAAATTCCTGATGAAGATGGCGATTCCGAAAAGGAGAACGAAAATCAAGTAGTTTTCATAAAACAACATGGAAACAAAACAGAGCAAGGCCGAATAGATGATGAAGGCATAGCGGTCGGTTTCCGTGTATTTCACAAAGAAGACAAGTGCCCAGCAGAAGAGAGCGAAGCTAACCGAAAAAAAGCAGGGATAGGCGATGAACGGGATGTGAAGGCAGGGCGTTGCAGGGGTGCAGCACACTAACAACACGAACAGCGCGACACTCAGTTTTCTTGAGTGGAAGAGCTTTTGTATCAGGTATGTGAAAGAGAAATAGGCGAACAAAAGACAGGCGTATTGGCATATTTTGAGCCCGATAAAACCGCCTGTGGCATACACTAACGAATAGAGTGGCTTGGTGATCAGGAAATAGAACCGGCCGGAATAGTTGGCGTAAATCCAGGCATCCTGATAATAGTCGCCCTTCAAAAAGGTCAGATAGTTTTCCAAATCATCCGAGATGGTGAAGCCGATTCTGAAAAAGGGGGCCAAGGAGATCACAGTGACGAGCAGTACCAGGAAAACGAGAACGGCTTGCTCGAATTTCAGTCCGGAGATTCTATTTTTCATATTCAACGATATCTTTGACAATATAGATGGGACGGGATTTCACCTCGTCGAAAATGTAGCCGATGTACATTCCGATGAGTCCGGTGACAAAGAGTTGGATGCCGGCGAATGCGCTCATGAAGACGACGAGCGTGGTGTATCCGGAGACGGGGGTGTCCAAAATCCACATCACTAACGAATAGATAATCAGGATGATGCTCAGCAGAACGAAGAACAATCCTGCGAAAATGCCAATCTGAAGCGGCATTTTGGAGGTGGACGAGATGGCGGAGAAAGAGAGTTTGAGCAATTTCCAGAACGAATACTTGCTCTCGCCTGCCACGCGGGGGGCTGCCACGTATTCTAATGTCGTGCGCTGAAAACCAACGAGTTGTATCAATCCTCTGAGGAAACGGGTGCGCTCGCGGTAGTCTGTCTTCAGCACTTGGGCCACCGGTTTGGAAATCAGGAAGAAATCAGAAGCGTTTTCCGCGATTTTCACATCCGAGATGAGGTTTACGAATTTATAGAAGAGGGCGGAATTGAAGCGATGCAGCGGTTTGTCGTCCTCGCGGCGGGTGCGCACCATGTTGATGATGTCGAAGCCCTCTTTCCAACGTTGCACCATCTGTGGAATCATCTCTGTGGGATGCTGCAAATCGCTGTCCATGCAGATGATGGCATCGCCACGGCTATAGTCGATGCCGGCGATCATGGCCGCCTCGTGCCCGAAGTTGCGGGCGAAGTTCAAGACTCTGACATGCGGGTCGGCCGCCGCTTTTTCGCGCAGAATGTTCAGTGAGCCATCCGTGCTGCCGTCATTCACAAAGACCATCTCGTAAGAGGCTCCCGTCTGCTCTAATGTCCGGCTCAACGATTGATAGAAGGCCTCTATCGCCGCCTCTTCATTGAACACCGGACATATTACACTCAATTCCATAAGTCATTCCTTGGTTATTCCGCATCCTCGACGGGAACAGCTTCTTCAACAGGTTCGTTCATCACGACAGACTCGTTTTCTTCGCCAACACCTTCGTATTCAGCCCGAATCTGTTCGTAGAATTTGGTAAAGGTCATCTGCATGTAAGGCATCAGCCAAAACATACCAATGCCGAACGTAAACACACAAAGTAACATCCAACCGATGAAACTGAGCATGAGCAAGAAGAGTTCCCCTTTGTGATTTCTCATCATCATGCGGCTCTTGGTGAGAATCTCTTTCGCGCTCAATTCTTCATCGTCATAGAGGATGAAGGTCACCATGCTGTATGCCAGCGCAAGAATGATGACTGGAATCTCAAAAAAGAACAACGTTCCTGAAATGATAAATCCTGCCGTGGTGTTTTCATAAACAGCACCAAGTACTGCTATGATGACGATCGGGATGGCGACCACCATGAAAACGACCATCATCAGCAGATAAGTGCCGATGACATGCCAAAAACGTTTGTAGCCGATGAACAGATCCCCGATGTCGGCAGGCAAATCCTGACGCGAAGAATTCAGATGCGCAATATAGTAGCCGTACTGGATCGGAATGAATAAAAAGGAGACGATTGCCCCGATAATGGTGAAGACAATTGCCAGAGTTTTGAATGAACTGCCTTCGAATAAAGTGCCATATAGCATCAGACAACATGCAATACCATACAGCAGCATATAGATGAACGTAAGTCCTACAAAAGAGCCCCATTTGCCTCTCAGCGTTGCTAACGCTTGGTCTTTTAAATCTTTAATGTATCCCATTATGTTAATTATTTGAAGGTGATTAAATATGGGGGCAAAGATAATATTTTTTCGAAATTAGGCAATAGGCAATAGGCAACAGGGAAAGTGGAAAATGTGTTATTGCGGTTCAGGACCAAACCGTTATGGGAAAGCGAAACGTCAGCTAAGAGACGGTGTCGCGGGAGTTGTTCAAGTAAGCTTTTAAGTCGGCGGCTTTTTTCGGGCCAATGACTTCTGCGAGTTCCGCTTCGGTGGCGGAGGAGATTTTCGCCACACTTTTGAATTCTTTCAATAATCTGGTTTTCAGTATTTTGCCGATTCCGGGGGCGTCGTCTAACACGGAGGCGATGCTCGTTTTGGAGCGGCGTTTGCGGTGATGGGTGATGCCGAAGCGGTGCACTTCGTCGCGCACGTGCTGCAGCAGTTTCTGCGCTTCGGAACGTTTGTCGATATAGACGGGCAGGTCGTCGCCTACTTTGTAGATGTCCTCCAACCGTTTGGCGATGCCCACCATCATGAGCCGGTCCTCGATATGGAGGGCGATGATGGCGTTCCAGGCCGCGCGCAGCTGTCCCTTGCCGCCGTCGATGACGACGAGGTCGGGCAGCGGTTTCCCCTCTTCCAAAAGTCGGTGGTAGCGGCGGTAGATCACCTCCTCCATCGAGGCGAAGTCGTCGGCGCCGACCACGGTTTTGATGTTGAAGTGACGGTATTCGCTCTTGGCGGGTTTGCCGTCGATGAAGCAGCTCATGGCGGCCACGGGATCCTCGCCTTGGGTGTTGGAGTTGTCGAAGCACTCGATGCGGCGCGGCAGGGTCTTCATGCCGAGGGCTTCCTGCAGGGCGAGAAGCACCCGTTGGTTGCGGCGGTCGGGATCTACCAGGTCCTGCCTTTTCTTCTTCTCCAACATGTAGAAGTGGGCGTTGTGGATGGCCAATTCCAGCAGTTTGCGTTTGTCGCCGCGCTGGGGCACTTGCAGGTCCCAGCCTTCGGGCGCGAGAGCGGGCGTGAAGGGCACCAGCAGGGTGGGGGAGAGCCCGCCCAACCGCTCCTGGATTTCGAGGATGCCGGTCCAAAGCGTGTCCTCCTGCGACATCTCCAGCCGGTTGTCGATCTCAAGGGTCTGCGCCTGCACCACCGCCCCGTCCACAACACGCAAAAAGCTGATATACGCGCAGTTGTCCTCTTCCTCCATGCCGAAAACGTCCATGTTGGTCAGCGACGGGTTCACCACCACCGATTTGCCGATGAAGTTCTCCAAGGCTTCGATCTTGCGCTTTACCTCGCCGGCCTGCTCGAACTTCAGTTCGCCGGCATACTGCATCATCTCCTCGCGCAGCTGCCGGATCACCTCCTTTCGGTTGCCTTTGATGATCTCTATCGCCTTCTCGATGTTCGACCGGTATTTCTCCGCCGTGATGAGTCCGCAGCAAGGCGCCGCGCACTTCTTGATCTGGTACTGCATGCATGGACGGTCGTTGTTCCTCAGTATCTTGCAGTTACGTAACGGGAACATCTCGTTGAGGAGGTCGAGCAGCACGTTCATCTGTTTCACCGAAGAGTAGGGACCGAAGAGCTGCATCTTGGCGGGTTCCGGACGGCGCGTGGGGAAAATCCTCGGAAAGGTCTCCTTGGTCACCGCAATCCACGGGTAGGTCTTGTCGTCCTTCAGCATGATGTTGTATTTCGGCTTGAATTGCTTGATCATGCTGTTTTCCAGCAGCAGGGCGTCCCACTCGGAATCCACCACAACCGTCTGAATGTCACGGATTTTCGTCACTAACATCCGCACCTTGGCGGAGTCGTGGTCCTTGTTGAAATAGGAGGAGACGCGCCGTTTCAGCCGCTTCGCCTTCCCGACATAGATGACCACCCCCTTGTCGTCGTAAAAACGATAGACACCGGGTTTCTCTGGCAAGGTCTTCAGAATCAGTTTGATATGGTCGGGGGTTTCTTTCAAGGGTTTCAGGTTTCAGGTTTCAATTGTCAATTAGTCGCGGGATCGGCATTACATACAGGTCTTCCGGTTTGCGGGGGCGGTAAAGGTCGAGCCAGCGGAAGCCGAGGAGTTTGCGGTTCTTCTCCTCCATTTTTTCATCCGGGAAAACCTGTCCGTTAGGGGCGTCGAAGTAGCGGATTTGCCGTATATGGTTGCTGTCCAGGTAGATGCGCATTTCACTGGTGATGGAGGTGTTGATGCCGATAAGGGTGCTGTCTTCCTCCTGGATGTAGTAAACGCACTCGGCGTTGCCCACGATGTCCACCCGCTGAAGGTTCTTGTCTTCTATGAATCCTTTGATATTCAGCCCTTTGATTTGGTTGAACTCCGTGGCTTCGAACAGGCTGCCGACAATAAACCCCGATTTGCACAATTCGATGGTGGCATGGGTGGAGTCGAGGATGGAGAACCGCACGGTGTCGCCGGAGAGTTGGTAGTTGTCGGTCCAGCAAACGGGGTTGTAATACATCACCAACAGGGAATCTTCGACGTTGTAAACCATTGAGTCGCAAGCACCTTGTAAATCTTTGTGCTTGAATTTGGTTTGAAAGTAGGCGCGTACCAGAGTGGGGTTGGAGGCAGTGTCAAAATCCACCTTCAAGGTGTCGCAATGGAGGAAAAGGCTGTCGTTGTTGTCGTCGATATAGATGAGCAGGTTGCTGTCGGTGGCGATGGAGGTGCCGCCTTTCTCGTGGTGTTCGAGGTAGTTTCCCAAGACGATAAAGTGGTTGGCGGTGTCCACGTAGCGGGCGTTGTTCCAGGCTTTTCCGTATTTCAGTGCCTGGTCGTAGTAAATGCTGTCGGCGAAGAGCTGCTGCTTTTCACCCAGCAGCTGCACGTTGCCGTAGAGGATGGAGACGTCGGCGTCGGTGTTGTAGAGGCCGCGGTCGGTGAAGATGGTGTTCTCCTCGTTGACGAGGTGCGTGGGCGAGATGAAGTAGGCGATTTTAGTGGAGGCGTTGTAACGCAGTGAGTCACAGTCCATCCGATAGCTGCTGCTGCGGAGAAGCACCTCTTGGTGGAGAAAAGCGTCGTCGGTGTTGGTATAGTATTTGCCGATTTGGCTGGTGAGGGTGTCGGCTTCGTTAAAGATTTGACCACCAGTAGTATAGTAGCCGCAGTCGATGTTGAGGTCGTAGAAGATGCTGTCGGACAGAAGGTAGGATTTGCCGTTTTCGAGGCGCACATTGCCCGAGATGGCGGCCTGCCGGATGTCGCCGTCGTAGGTGGCACGCCGACCGTAGAGCCGGATGGAGTCGCTGATGACAAACCGCACGGGATTGCCGAAGGCGATGATGTAATTGTCCGCCTCATAGAGATATGCACTGTCGCAATAGCCTGTCACATTGTCTTGCTTGAACTTGACGTTTCCGACAAGTCGCTGCGCGCC
>JAEEGL014758028.1_pt1 | contig 24519 bp, 23 predicted proteins | sample 9134231 | NCBI WGS metagenome assembly JAEEGL01 (sample SAMN16246548, study PRJNA631951) | gut metagenome | biome: gut microbiome; feature: rumen; material: fiber-attached | host: Bos | place: Iran: Karaj | collected 2018-10
AGTCTGCGGTATTCCCGCTTCCCAGGCATTGACTTTCCATGATACGGATATAATGCTCCGTACTTCCGAGATCATACTCATCAAGGATCATGATGAAGAAGAATACATCCTGTGTCCTCTTGATAAAAGGGTTACTGCCATCGATGAAGATACCGGTGAAAAAATAGCCGATATTATATTTGGTGATCCGGGAAACGGATCAAGATGCGTTGTTTTGGGATTTGATCCCTTCCCCGAAATGGCTCCCGTAAGACAGACTATGATCACTTTTACCGAAAAGAATCCTTTATCAAGCGCCAGGGTCAGGGATTACGGAGATTTCGGTAAGGAATTGCGGGAGAAGATAACCAAAGCACACGATCAGGATCGCATTTTCTTCGAATATCTGGATGAGGACGATCCCCATATTGAGGATGCTTTAAAGATCGGCTTATACAAAGCTGATGTAAATATCATTTTTTTTATTAAAATGCAATAAATTTCTTGCAATTTGCAGCCCGTTATGATAAATTATCAATGTTGCGTTAAAAAGGTGGTCCGCTGTTACCCATTGAGGTATTAAGAACATCCTTATTTAAAGGAGATTTACATATGTCAGACATTATCAGAGAAATCGAAAAAGAACAGCTTAAAGCAGAAGTACCCGAGTTCAGCGTTGGTGATACCGTTAAGGTTCACAACCGTATCGTTGAGGGTGAGAAGAGCAGAATCCAGATCTTCGAGGGAACCGTTATCAAGAGACAGAACGGATCCAATCGTGAGACCTTCACTGTTCGTAAGATCTCTAACGGCGTAGGCGTTGAGAAGACTTGGCCCCTTCATTCTCCCAATGTAGAGAAGATCGAAGTTGTAAGACACGGTAAGGTTAGACGTGGAAAGCTTTATTATCTCAGAGACAGAGTTGGTAAGGCTGCCAAGGTTAAAGAGGTTGTTAAATAAGTTGTTTACATCAAAGCCGGTGACTTGTTCACCGGCTTTTTTTGTGTTTCCAAACAGGAAAAACAGTGTTAAATATGCTATAATATCAGAGATTATGCAATGAATATTTAATGAAGGTATTAATGTAAAAGTGCAGCAGGACGGATACTATTTTTACAAAAAAAGAAAAAGGTTTTCGGATGATTTTGTCCGTGAGATCTTAAGATGGATCTTAGGGATCTTTATAAGTATCTTTTTTGCTTTTATCACGGTATATTTCTTCGGTCTGAGCGTACATGTGGAATGTCATTCGGATTCTCTTGGGTTTGTGGCCGACCAGAATATACTCGTGAACAGATTTATATATAAGATCTCTCAGCCAAAGCCCGGTGATGTTGTTATCTTTCTCCCAAACGGAAATATCAATACTCAGTATTATATTAAAAGGGTTGTGGCTGTACCCGGGGACAGGGTAGTCATAAAAGAGGGACTTGTATATGTCAATGATGTTCCTTCCGAATATGTTACGGAAAAGATTACGGATCCCGGCATTGCATCTTCAGAAATAACGGTAGAATCAGGATCATTTTTCTGCATCGGAGATAACATTTATTCAGCCGAGGATTCAAGAAGTGCAAATATTGGTCCCGTTAAGAGCAAATTCATTCTTGGAAAGGTCTGGTATGCTTTTTCGCAGGGAGATTCGAAAGGGCATCTGGTGAATTAAATGGCAGGTAATGATTACGGCTGGTATCCCGGCCACATGACAAAATCCATAAGAGCTCTCAGAGAAGAGCTTAAGCTTGTTGATCTTTGCATCGAAGTGGTTGATGCCAGGATTCCCTTATCCAGCAGAAATCCGGATATAGATGAGCTTGCAAAGGATAAATTCAGGCTCCTTGTACTCAACAAAGCAGATCTTGCTGATGAAAAGAAAACTGCAGCCTGGACAGCTTATTTTAAGGATCTCGGAATAGAAACTCTTGTGCTCAGCGCTAAAGAGAAAAAGGCTTCCGATGCGGTCAAGAAAGCATCTCTTCTGGTATGTGCGGAGAAGATCGAAAGAGATAAGAAAAGAGGTATTGTCGGAAGACCGGTGAGAGCCATGGTCTGCGGTATTCCCAATGTGGGTAAATCCACTCTTATAAATACCATTACGGGAAAATCTCCGACGAAAACCGGTAATAAGCCCGGTGTTACAAGAAGCAATCAGTGGGTCAAGACCAATGCAGGCTTCGATCTTCTGGATACTCCCGGTTTGTTATGGCCTAAATTCGAAGATAAGAGCATCGGCTTTAAACTGGCTGCCATCGGTTCCGTAAACGATCAGGTAATTAATACAATGCAGCTTGCAGGAGAATGCGTTGATCTTATGAATTCCCTGTATCCCGGTGTGTTTGCCAAAGCTTACGGCATTGAGACTGTGGATTCCGCTGCGGAATGCATTAAAAATATTGCAGAGAAAAAGGGACTTCTCTTAAAGGGAGGAGAGCTGGATCTGCAGAAAGCTTCAGATCTGTTCCTGACTGATCTCAGGGGCGGAAAATTAGGGAGAATAACACTTGAGGAGCCTTTGCAATGAGTAATACAAAATCTAAGAAAAATAAGATCTTAAAAGAAGCCTTCAGCACTGCCATATATTTTCTTGTGGTTTTCGGATTATCCGCATTTGTATTGAAATTTGTTGGGCAAAGGTCTGTTGTGGACGGCGAATCCATGACCAATACCTTATTTGACGGCGAAAGTGTCTGGGTTAATAAGTATAAATACAGATTCGAGGATCCGGAGAGATTCGATATCATTGTTTTCCCTTATCAGATGCAGGAAGATACGTATTTTATCAAGAGGATCATCGGGCTTCCCGGCGAAACTGTCTACATCGACGAAAATGGTGTGATCTATATAAACGGTGAAGTGCTTGAGGAAAACTATGGCAGGGAGGTGATACTTCCCGATCGCAGAGGACTTGCCGCTGAAGAGATAACCGTGGGACCGGACGAATATTTTGTCATGGGTGATAACAGGAATAATTCCATGGATTCAAGATATGCGAATGTAGGAAATATCGACAGGGACATAATAATCGGAAAGGCTGTATTCAGACTTTTCCCCATTAGTTCCATGGGAGGCATTGATTGATGGAAAGCATTGCTGATATAAAGAATAAATTATCGGAAACTCCGGATGAGGAGCTTCTAAAGTTTGTCGAAGAATATAAGGACGATGAAAGAGGCGGAGTAGAGAAGCTTATAGAATCTGCTCATAAAAGATATGATGCTCTTCTTGCCGAGAAAAAAAGGATCTATGATCTTCAGGAATATGAAAGGCAGTATTCTGAGTTCGCCTATATTTGCGGAATAGATGAAGTGGGCAGAGGCCCCTTTGCCGGACCTGTTGTGGCCGGTGCCGTCATTCTTCCGAAGGATTGTGACATTCTCTATATTAATGATTCCAAGAAATTGTCCGAAAAAGTAAGAGAGAAGCTTTACGATGAAATACTTGAAAAGGCAGTGAGTGCTTCTGTCGGTATAGTGGGTCCTGAAAGGATCGATGAAATAAACATCCTTCAGGCAACTTATGAAGCCATGAGAAAGGCTATAGCAGGGCTTAAGGTTACTCCGGATATCCTTTTAAATGATGCGGTTACCATTCCCAGGGTTGACATTAAGCAGGTACCCATTATAAAGGGTGATGCCAAGAGTATCTCAATAGGAGCAGCCAGCATATTCGCCAAGGTAACAAGAGACCGTATGATGGTGGAATATGATAAACAATATCCCGAATACGGCTTTGCCAAAAATGTTGGCTATGGTACCGCAGATCATATAGCAGCATTGAAAAAATACGGTCCATGTCCGATTCACAGAAAGAGCTTTATTCATAACTATGTCTGACAGGTGATATATGCCCGGAGTTTCGGAAATCTACCTTAACAACATAAAAACAGTTTCCGATGTTCCGTCTTCCAATGTATCGGGAGATGGCTATTCTTATCTGTCATCTTTAAAAAACGGTGACACATTTTCTGCTAAAGTAGTCAGTACAAACGGCTCCGATGTGACATTAAGGCTTCCCGGAGGATCCACAATCAATGCAAAACTTTCCGATGGTATGAATATTACCGAGGGACAGACTGTTTCTTTTGAATTAAAAAGTTCAGGATCCTCTATTTCTATTTCTCCCTTACTTACAAATACCGCCACGGATCCAAGCGTTATAAAAGCTCTGGATCAGGCTCAGATCCCCATTACCGATTCTTCCGTGGCAATGACTGCGGAGATGATGAAAGCCGGACTTTCCATTGATAAAAATTCCCTTCTTAAGATGTATGAAAACGTCAGAGCATTTCCGGATTCCGAAGTTTCGGATATTGTGGACTTGACTAAACTCGGATTAAAGGTTAATGGGGAAAACCTTCAGAATATTGAAAATTACAAGAATCTTTCATATCAGATAGATCAGGGTATGAAGGATATTGCCGCTAAAACCGATGAAGCACTTATGTCTTTAGTTAAAAACGGTGATACCTCAAATGCCGATAAATTAATGGATACTATCCTGGATACTGCGTTGAAGGAAGCGGATGCTCTTACCGAAGAAACCGAAGAAAACGCCGGGGCGAGCTTAAAAACTGTTGAATTCACCGGTTCCGAGAATGGATCAGCAGAGGTTAAGGACACGGTTAAAGCTGATGCGGGAACCACTGCCGGGAGCGTGATAAAAGAGGAAAACAGCAATGTCTTGAATAGTCTTGAGAATAAATTATCGGAAGAAGGCACTGCTTCTCATAACCTTAACGGATCTGTTGAAGTAAAAGATCCTGCGGCTAAGGCTCTGGAACTTCTCAAGATGATGCAGGATAACGCAGAATCCGATCCCGGGAAAAACGTCTCTTCGAAACCGCAGGAGATGACGGCTGATAAGCCTTCAGATGCTTTGCAGCCTTCTGTAAATGCAGCCGCTAATGATACTTCACAGATGACCACTGCAGATGCTTTTAAGGAAGCTGTTGAAGTCTTTAAGGAAATATCCGGCAATCAGGATTATTCGCCTGCGACAGTACAGGAATTCTTAAAGGATATAGCTTCTTTTACCAAGAATGCAATAAGTTCCGGTAATGCAGACAGTTTAAAAGGCCTTGTGTCCGATGAAGGATTCAGAAAACTTCTTTTTGATACACTTAAAGATAAGTGGAGTATTTCTCCTACGGAAGTTGCGGACAAGGAAAAGGTTGAAAATCTGTATAAGAGATTGTCACAGCAGATAAAGATGATAAGTGACGGCTTGGCTAATGCCGGAGTACAGAATTCACCTGCGTTCTCTGCAACACAGAATATGAGTTCCAATATCGATTTTCTCCAGCAGATAAATCAGATGTATGCTTATATTCAGCTTCCCCTTAAATTGTCCGGCGGTGACAGTGCCCACGGTGATCTGTATGTATATTCAAATAAAAAGAGTTTTTCCGGAGATGAATCCTCAGTGACCGCATTTTTGCATCTTGATATGGATAATCTCGGACCTGTGGATGTTTTTGTCTCCATGGATGTAAAATCCGGAGGAAAGGTCTCCACCAGATTCACAGTAGCTGATGATGAAACTCTTGATTTTCTGTCGGATCATATGGATCTGTTAAATGAACGACTTCGAAAAAGAGGGTATGAACTGAACTGTTCAATGGGTGTAAAGGGAGCGAATCCCGATCCCGAAGAAGAAGCACTTGATAAAGGTGGTGTAAACCTCCTGCTGCTTCATGCGGGTACAGGACCGGGACTATCTTCCAGACCCATGAGATCTTTTGATGTGAGGGCATAATGGCAGAGGAAAAGAAAAAGATAAAAACAGCCGTCGCTCTTGAATATGATCCTTCCGATGAAGCCCCCAGGGTCATAGCCTCCGGAAGAGGAGCTCTTGCCGAGAAAATTATCGAAAAGGCCAAAGAGAGCGATGTACCCATCCATGAGGATGATAAACTTGCTTCCACATTGTCCAAACTTGAGATAGGAGATATGATTCCTCCCGAACTTTATGAAGTGGTGGCAGAGATACTTATCTTTGTTGATTCCATGGATAAGATCAAGAATAAGATGATGGGAGTAAAATGATTAATAACAGAAAGACCGGATCAGGCCATGAAGATGAAGCGGTTCGTTACCTTGAAGGCAAAGGCTACAAAATGATCTCAAGAAATGAACTGAACAGATTCGGAGAGATTGACATTATCTGTTTTTCGCCGGAAGGCGTTCTGGTATTTGCCGAGGTGAAATACAGAAGTTCAGATAAAGCCGGCAGTCCCCTGGAGGCGGTTGATCTTAAGAAGCAAAAGAAGATCTGCAAAGCTTCCATTGCCTTTATTAACCGGCATAAACGTTATTCCGAATACAATATAAGATATGATGTTATCGGAATTACCGATGAAGAAATAACACATATAGAAAATGCATTTGATTATATGGAGTAGATATGGCTAATATTCTTGTTTGCGATGATGATAAGGACATAGTTAATTCCATTGAGGTATATTTAAGCGAAGACGGACACGTTGTATATAAGGCATATAACGGCCATGAGGCTTTGGATGTTATGAGCAGGGAAAATATACAGCTCATCATCCTTGATATCATGATGCCCGAATTAAACGGTCTGGAAACAGCGGGTAAGATCAGGGAGACCAGTTCCGTACCCATCATATTCCTTTCCGCAAGGAGTGAAGAGAAGGATAAGATAGAGGGCTTGAATGCCGGCGGCGATGACTATGTGACCAAGCCTTTTTCTCCTGCAGAACTTAATGCAAGAGTCCGCTCTGCCCTCAGAAGATATACTCTTTTGGGAAGTATCAATGAAGTTGAGTCACACCTTTATTCCTCCGGTGCTCTTTGCATAAATGATGAGTCTAAAAGCGTAACCGTGGACGGGACCCCGGTTAAGCTTACTCCCATCGAATACAGCATCCTGCTCCTTCTCGTAAAAAATAAGGGAGTTGTATTTTCGAGTGATAAGATCTATGAATCCATCTGGAATGAAAAACCTATTTCGACTGATAATACCGTGGCGGTTCATATCAGACATATAAGGGAGAAAATTGAAGCCAACCCCGGAAATCCCATTTACCTGAAGGTTGTATGGGGAGTCGGATATAAGATTGAGAATATTTAAAGACCTTTATGTTTTCTGCCTAAATGCGTGACTATATGATATAATCCATAGTTGTCTAAAATTATTTAATGTAAGGAACTAATCATGCCCAACATACTTGAACTTGAAAATTCAATGCCCGTAGGTCCTCTTAAGCTTATTGTTCATCCTTCCTTTGCAGGTAAGGGAGAGAGGATCAATCAGTACCTGGCTCTTTTCCGCAGGGATATCCATAACGACCTGGTAAAAAACGATCCCGCTTTCCAGGGATACCAGATGGAAAACTATATGCTTCCTTTTTCCGTACCCAGATTCGGCAGCGGTGAAGCAAAGGGAAGACTTTCGGAGTCAGCCAGAGGTAAGGACATATTCATCCTGGTTGATGTATGTAACCATTCCATTACCTATAACATGAACGGCTTTGAGAATCATATGTCTCCCGACGATATTTATCAGGATCTTAAGAGGATCATTGCCGCCATTGACGGAAAAGCAAACAGAGTCAATGTTATCATGCCCTTCCTCTATGAAGGTAGACAGCACAGAAGAACCGGCCGTGAGTCCATGGATGCCGCATATATGTTAAAAGAACTCCATAATATGGGCATGGCCAACTTCATTACCTTTGATGCTCATGATCCCAGGGTATGTAATTCCATCCCTTTAAGCGGTTTCGATAATTTCATGCCTCCTTATCAGTTCATTAAGGCCCTTCTTACCAATGAGGATGACCTTATCGTTGATGAGGATCATATGGTGGTTATTTCACCCGATGAAGGCGCCATGGACAGGGCAATCTATTTTGCCTCCGTTTTAAGTCTTAATACCGGTACTTTCTACAAGAGAAGAGACTATTCCAAGATCGTTAACGGAAAGAACCCCATAGTTGCACATGAATTCCTTGGCGACAATATCGACAGCAAGGATGTGGTAATAATCGATGACATGATCTCTTCCGGAGGTTCCATGCTCGATACCGCACGCCAGCTTAAGGAAATGAATGCAAGGCGTGTTTATATCTGTACCACCTTCGGTCTTTTCACCGATGGACTTGCAGGCTTTGACAAGGCATATGAGAAGGGCTATTTCGACAGGGTAATAACCACAAACCTTACTTATCTGCCTCCCGAGATCTACGATAAGCCTTATTTTATCGAAGTAGATATGTGTAAGTTCATTGCATCCATCATAGACTTCATGAACCATGATTCTTCCATGTCCAATGTCATGGACAATACACAGAAGATGCATGCGGTTCTTGAAAACTACAATGCCCGCAGGAATATTGAGATCTGATGAAGCAAAAAGGTCACGTTGTAAAAAGTGTAAATAAGGGATCTATAGGCGACACGCTGGGCATTTTGCCCGGCGATGTTGTTATAAAGATAGATGATAATGAGATAGAAGATATCTTTGATTATCAGTTCTATACCCTTACGGACTACCTTGTACTTACTGTTTTGAGAGACGGTGAGGAATGGGAATACGAGATTGAAAAGGGTGAGAACGAGGATCTCGGTCTTGTCTTTGAAAATGGCATGATGGGTGATTACAGAAGATGCAGCAACAACTGTATTTTCTGCTTTATTGACCAGATGCCGCCGGGAATGAGAGAAACCTTATATTTTAAGGATGATGATTCCAGGCTTTCTTTTTTGCAGGGAAACTATATTACCCTTACCAATCTTTCAGAAAAGGATCTGAACAGGATAATCAGATATAACCTTTCTCCCGTCAATGTTTCCATCCATACCATGAACCCTGAGCTTCGCTGCATGATGCTTGGAAACAGATTTGCGGGTTCCTCGCTTTCAAAACTGGACGTTTTGGCAGAAGCCGGCATTGAAATGAACGGTCAGGTGGTTCTTTGCAAGGGAATAAATGACGGGAAAGAACTTGAATTCACCATCTCGGAGCTTATGAAGTATATACCTGCTTTCAGAAGTCTTTCCGTTGTTCCCGTCGGACTGTCCAAATATCGGGAAGGACTTTATCATCTGGAACCCTTTGGAAAAGAAGACAGTGCAGAGGTTATAGATATTATTGAGAGATTCCAGAAGATCTGCTATGACAGGCACGGAATCCATTTCGTACATGCCAGTGATGAATGGTATCTTACTGCTGAAAGGGATCTTCCCGAAGCGGACAGGTATGACGGATATCTTCAGCTCGATAACGGCGTCGGAATGATGAGATCCTTTATTGATGAGACCGATGAACAGATTGTAAGAAGATCTCATGACGGGAGTTTGTCAAAATGCGATGCGGCACGAAAGATGACTCTTGTCACCGGAGTACTGGCATATCCAATAATTAATGCCACTGCCAAAAAGGTTGAGGCACTGGTTCCGGGAATGCAGATAAATGTCATCCCGGTAATAAATGATTTTTTCGGTCACAGGATCACTGTTTCCGGGCTTCTTACCGGTCAGGATATCATTGCCCAGCTGAAGGGCAAGGATCTTGGAGACGAGGTCAGGTTACCCGAGAGTGTAGTAAGGGCAGGAACCGATGTTTTCCTTGATGATTACACCATCGGGCAGGTCTCGGATGCTTTACAAGTCCGCGTGGTTACGATAAAATCTAATGGTTACGACTTTATTGATACGTGCCTTGGATTAAGTTAAAATTTAAGTATGAGTACAAAACCAATCGTTGCCGTGGTCGGAAGACCCAATGTGGGAAAATCCACGCTTTTTAATGCTCTGGCAGGAGAGAGGATCTCCATAGTAAAGGACACTCCGGGTGTCACCAGAGACAGGATCTATGCCGACGTTTCATGGCTTAATTACAATTTTACAATGATAGATACCGGCGGTATTGAGCCCGAATCAAAGGATCTGATCTTAAGTTCCATGAGAGATCAGGCTCAGATAGCCATTGATACCGCTGATGTTATACTTTTTATCACAGATGTTAAGACAGGTCTGCAGGATGCTGATGCGGGGGTTGCCGCAATGCTTCGTAAATCCGGCAAGCCTGTTGTTCTTGTCGTAAATAAAGTTGATTCCTTTGAAAAACAGATGCCGGATGTTTATGAATTCTATAACCTCGGCATAGGTGAACCTTTTCCCATTTCGGCTACAGGAATGCTTGGTTTTGGAGAGCTTCTTGATAAGGTTGTCAGTTTCTTTCCCGAAGAAACTCCCGAAGATGAAAAAGATGATATCCCCAAGGTTGCGGTTATAGGAAAGCCCAACACCGGAAAATCATCTCTTATCAATAAACTTCTCGGAGAGAACAGACTGATCGTATCCGATATTGCCGGAACCACCAGGGATGCTGTTGACACAAAAGTAAGTTTTGACGGTAAGGACTATATCTTTATCGACACCGCCGGTCTTAGAAGGAAGAACAAGATCAAGGACGATCTGGAGCATTATATGATCGTCAGAACAGTAGGTGCTGTTGAACGTGCAGATATCGCGGTTCTCGTAATTGATGCAACGGAAGGCGTTACGGAACAGGATGCCAAGATCGCAGGTATTGCCCACGACAGAGGCAAAGCGGTCATAATTGCCGTAAATAAATGGGATGCAGTTGAAAAAGACGATAAGACTATTTATAAATTCACGGAAAATGTTAGGAATATCCTTTCATTCATGCCCTATGCAGAGATAATCTTTATTTCCGCAATGACCGGACAGAGGCTTAACAAGTTATACGAGACCATCGACATGGTAAGGGAAAGCCAGGACAGAAGAGTCGGCACCGGTGCATTGAATGAGATCCTTGCTGAGGCTGTGGCAATGCAGCAGCCCCCCAATGATAAAGGAAGATTCCTGAAGCTTTATTACATCACTCAGGTCGCAAACAGACCTCCCACGTTTGTTATATTTGTAAACGATAAGGAACTTGCTCATTTTTCCTATATCAGATACATAGAGAACCAGATAAGACAGACTTTTGCTTTTAAAGGCACACCTCTCAAGTTTATTGTAAGAGAGAGAAAAGGTGAACAGTAATGGCACGTTTGTGGAGTTTTCTAATCGGATATGCCCTGGGCCTTATCCAGACAGCTTTCCTGTACGGTAAGCATAAGGGCGTTGATATAAGGAATTTCGGCAGCGGTAATTCGGGAACAACCAATGCACTCAGGGTTCTTGGTCCCAAAGCCGGTCTTATAGTATTTTGCGGGGACCTGCTTAAGGCAATAGTTGCATCCCTTATTATCAGGTTTTCCTTCGGATATGTTTATCCCGAACTGAAGTATCTTCTCATTATTTACGGCGGAGCGGGATGTATACTTGCCCATGATTTTCCTTTTTACATGCATTTTAAGGGTGGTAAGGGAATCGCCGCTACAGGCGGTATGATCATCGGTTTTCACTGGGCATTTTCCATTCCCGGACTCATATTGTTCTTCGGCGGATTTTTCCTTACCCATATCGTAAGCCTTTGCTCACTTTTCGTTTATACCTGGTTTACTGTTCAGCTTATTATCTGCGGACAGACTAATTTTCTTGGAATTTTTGACGGTGTGTCTCAGGCAACTCTGACGGAAATGTATATAATCGTCATTCTTATGATGCTCCTTGCTTACTGGCAGCACAGAACCAATATTGTTCGTCTCCTTAAGGGCGAGGAAAAGAAGACTTATATCAAAAAGAAAAAGGAAGAGGGGAACTGATAAATGGCAAAGATAACGGTTTTAGGCGGAGGAACCTGGGGAATCGCACTTACCATACTTCTTTCCAATGCGGGACATGAGGTATGCGTTTGGTCTGCTCTTGAATCGGAACTTGAAAGTCTCAGGACGGAACACGCTCACAAGGGACTTCCCGGTGCTGTTATCCCCGACAGTGTAACCTATACTCTCGATGATAAAGAGGCTGTTACCGACAGGGATGTTCTGGTTATGGCTGTTGCCAGTTCTTTTACCAGAAAAACCGCTAAGAGACTTGCTCCTCTTATAAAAAAAGGTCAGATCATAGTTGATGTGGCAAAGGGCATTGAAGAGGGAACTCTTATGACCCTTTCGGAACAGATAAAAGAAGAGATCCCGGATGCAGATGTTTGCGTCCTGTCCGGACCTACCCATGCAGAGGAAGTAAGCCGTCTGATGCCTACAACCATAGTGGTATCCGCAACCACCAAAGAGACTGCTCTTTACGTCCAGGACGTATTCATGACGGATACTTTCCGTGTATATACAAGCTCCGATGTTAAGGGAGTCGAACTCGGAGGTTCCCTTAAAAACGTTGTAGCTCTTGCTGCAGGAATTGCTGATGGACTCGGATATGGTGATAATGCAAAAGCAGCACTTATTACCAGAGGTATTGCGGAAATCTCCAGACTCGGTGTGGCTATGGGATGCAGACCCGAGACATTTAACGGACTTTCCGGTATCGGTGATCTCATCGTAACATGTGCCAGCATGCATTCCAGAAACAGAAGATGTGGAATACTTCTCGGACAGGGAAAGACTCTTGATGAAGCCCGTGCTGAAGTTGGCCAGGTGGTTGAGGGCATCTATTCCGCAAAAGCTGCCATAGAACTCGGTAGAAAATACAATGTAAGTCTTCCTATCATCGAACAGGTTAATCTCATTCTTTTTGAGGGAAAAGATGCAGGTCTTGCGGTTAAAGAACTGATGGTAAGGGAAAAGAAGGATGAAGTATCTGATACTCAGTGGTGATATCGCTGTCTACATTACAATATTGATGGTTCTTTTTGTGATCACGATATTCATTTTTCTCGTGCTTTACTTTTCTCATGTCTCTTACAAACACAAAAAAGAACTTCAGATAAATGATCTTAAAAAAGATTATGACAGACTTCATGACAATAATATCCTTCTTCTGAAAAATATGTCCCGTGAGATCAGGAACAATATGATCTATGTCATGGGCATGAGCGAGCTTATCTTAAGAGAAAGCGGTGATGAGACCGTCAGAGATAATGCTTCATTTATCAGATCATCAGGTTCCGATATCTTATCCATTCTTCAGGGTACCCTTGATTATTCCAATATTGAAAACGGATTGACAGAGATCGTAAATGACGAGTTTGACATGTCTTCTCTGGTCATAGATACTGTTTCGATCTGCGGACCTTTGCTGAAGTATAAGGGGATGGATCTGGATATACACATTGACAGATCGACCCCCAAAATGGTTACCGGAGACTTTAAGAAGCTCAGAAGAGTTCTGCTTTACATTCTATCATTTATACGAAAGAATTCCGAAAAAGAAAAAGTAAGTTTTACACTTGAATCAGAGAAAACGGGGGATGATAAAGTTACCGTTTCTTATGAGATCAAAACGAAGAAGTTCAGTACTTCCTTGGATGATATTAAAAGTGTCGTTGATAAGGATCCTTCGAAAAATAAGAAGCTGTTTTCCCAGTATGATTATGATTTTCTGGAGATCATGCTGGCAGGAAGTATACTCAGGGCTTTAGGATCTGCATTAAAGATATCGGAAACAGATTCCAAAGAGGTCATTTTTTCATTTTCCGTTAAACACGATGTTACTTCCTGGGATGGTATAGGAGATATCCGTGCTGTAGGCAATAGCAGGACTAATGCCGAGTCCGTTGGCAAGTTCAGGGCATCCGGTGCCAGGATCCTTGTTGCTGACACTAATAACAGCGGTGTTGATATCATAAGAAGATTCATATCCAAATCCGGTGTCAGGGTGGATGAAGCATATTCTGTTGATGAAATCATTGCCCATGTTGCCGGACATGAATATGATGTTTTGTTTATGGATGAGTCCTTCCGGGATGATGAAGGCAGGAAGATTGTTGATAAGATAAGAGAAGGTAACATCAATATCCTTAATGCTCATAAGCCGTGTATCTGTTTTACCGGTGATATCGATAAAAAGATTTCCGATAATCCGGAAGATTCCGGATATGATGCATATCTGACAAAACCGGTTAATCCTGCTTCCTTCGAAGATTGCCTGATAAAATATCTTCCCGAACAAAAAACTGAACTGGTGGATGTGTCTACAAGATGTCCCGGCATCCTTGGATCTGAGGATATCAGAAGGTATTCCGAAGGGTATGATGAGCTGTATCAGAACGCACTGAATATTTACAAGAGAGCAAAAAGCTACAGATAAAGGTAAAAGTATTGAATTTTCAGCTTGAATACAATGTATTGTTTGAACTCTCGATATTGCCGGTGGATGTGATACTGGTCTTATTTGTTATGTCCACTTATAACAATGATGATGAGAAGAACTACAGGTTCAAGATCTTCTCATCCCTCATTACGGTTTCAACTATGTTCAATATAGCCAATGCCATCGTAATGAGTATGCATACTTCTGTACCTTTATGGTTTCATAAATCTTTTAATACATTTAATCTTGTACTTTCTATTTCCTGTTCCATGGCCTTTTTCTATTATGCGGTGGTCTTTGCCGGCGCTTTAAAGCATAGGAAGGTATTACATATTTACTCTTATACTGTGGGGTTCCTCTGCATTGTTTTGCTGGCGGTAAATCTCTTTACCGGTATTATATTTAATTATGATTCAAATTATACGATGGTCAAAACCCCTCTTTTTGGAGTGATGGCATTTATCGTTCCATTGTCCTTTGTATTCATCAGTGTTTTGATCTTTATTTTCATGAAGAAAAAACTGAGCAGAGCCCAGATCTTTTATCTGAGTCTTGGAATGCTTACTCTGATAGTTGTGTTCTCCATCCAGATGCTTCTTTATGAAAATATGCTTATTTCATACTATATTGCCTCAGTCGGAATGTTTATGGTTTTCCTTACTTTGGAGACACCGGACTATTCCAAACTGTTGCGTACTCTGGCCGAACTGGATGAAACCAGGGATAGAGAAAGGAAGGCACTGGAAAAGCTTAAGGCTTCAGATGAAAACAAGAGTAAGATCCTTACTTATCTTTCCCATGAGATCAAAACACCCATTAATGCAATTCTCGGTTATAACGAAGAGATCATGGCTTCCGATGCTCCGGCGCATATTAAAGAAAGCGCATCCAAGGCATTTAAAGGAGCAAAGCGACTTAATCAGTTCTTCTCTGATATAGTCAATGAACTTGCCGATATTGAAGGCTTTAATGATTCCGGCCTTGCTTCTTTCGGGGATTATGATGATAGCTCATCAAAAAAATCCGAGAATTCAGTTTCCGGGGCCGGAGGCAAAAACAGCACAGGTTCCGGTCAGAGAAATAATGCTCCCGTTTCATCAAGAACTGCATCCGGCAAAGCATTTATAAGAGATTCGTCTGATTATCATATTCTTTGTGTTGATGATAATGAGATGAATATGGATCTTCTGGTCAGGACCATTGCTTCCTTTGGTTTTACCACCGAATCTGCTGTAGATGGAAAACAGGCTGTTGATATGGTGCGCATGAAGACATATGATCTTATTCTCATGGATCATATGATGCCCGTTATGGACGGTATAGAAGCCCTTCATGTTATCCGTGATGAGAATCTTTGTAACCTGACTCCCATAATCGTTGTTACCGCAAATTCTGTTAAGGGAGAAAGAGACAAGTATTTAAGCGAAGGCTTTGATTCTTATATTCCCAAGCCTTTTACAGGAGGTTCACTTCTTCGTGCCATCGGAAAGTTCCTGCCCATTGCAACCATGGAAACACTTGTGAAAAACAATACCAAGGTCGGCATCAGCAGGATAATGCTTGCTTCAACTTTTTCAAGACCTTTGATCGCACCCGGGGCAAGAATACTTGTTGCCGGTACGGATAAGTTCAGGATCGACAGATTCGCCAGATATTTCTCCACTACCATGGCCTGGGTGGATGTGGTTTATTCGGGAGATGACTGTGTCAGAAATCTTTCCGAAAACGAGTACGATATTCTTTTTGTGGAAGATGAGCTGAAGTATTCTGAAAACAGACTGGTTAAGGCATTTATCTGGAACTGTGTTGATGTTCCTTCAATTGTGCTTGTGGAATCCGGTATGCTGAGTGATCCCTCAATTCTTTATGACAGTTACACAGATTACATAGAGATCGATGCTTCTCCCGATATTATCGATGCAATGCTTCTTTTGTATCTGAACAAGAATAAAGTCAGGGTTATCGGTTCCGATGGTAATGAATCCGAAAGTTATACTCCTGAGCCACTCTATGAATCAGCCATAAAGCCTGCATCTCTCAGAGAGTCCAAAACTTCAGAACCGGAGAAAAATATTCCGGAACCCGAACCGGCTACCACAGAGCCTTGTTTCGAACCTGAAGCGGATGATGCCGAGCTTCCTAAGATCGACTGCATTGACGTAAATATGGGTGTTGAAAACTGCGGTTCCGCAGATGGCCTGTTAAGGGCAATTGATATATTTGTCAGCACTTCCGACTCCAAGATTGCCGAGATTGAGGAACTTTACAGAGCTGATGATGTTGAAGGCTATACCATAAGAGTTCATGCTTTGAAGAGTTCCGCCAGAATCATAGGAGCAATGGAGTTGTCCGAACTTGCAAGACAGCTTGAAGAAGCAGGCAAGAACAAGGACAGAATGTTCATTGAAGCGAGAAATCTTGAACTGATCGAAAAATATAAAAAGCTTACTTCCGACCTTAAAGAGGGGAACAAAAAAGAAGAAAAAACAGGAAAGAATCCTCCTCCCGACGGTCTTTTGAAGGATGCATATTCATCTATTTATGAACTTGCCAGCATGATGGATTATGACAGCATCGAAATGATCTTCGATAATCTTAAAGAATATTATTTTGAGGATGAAGATCAGGACAGACTGGACAGGATCAGAAAAAACATGGATGAATTGAACTGGGAAGGCGTACAACAGGTTGCAAAGGAGGCGTTATGACAGAATCGGTTCTGATAATAAGCAAATCCGAAAGTTTTATGGTGAATGCCATCAAACTTAAACTTGAAGCTGAAGGATTCATGTGCTCGTTTCAGTCCACTGAATCACAGTTCATCATGAATGCCATTGACAGCACAAGAGTGATGATCCTCTATGTTGAGGAATCCATTTTTGAAAAGACAAACCTTCTCATCTATCTGAAGGACAAATGTAATGATGACGACAAGAAGCTGATACTTATCGGTTCGCCTACAGACTTTACTCTTATCGGTGAATATATATCAGATAACTTCCTTGCCGGTAAACTTGAACGCCCCATCGACATGAAGGAACTTACCAGGATCCTTAAGAGCGTTCAGTCCACAGCTCAGGAAGATGCCGATAAAAAGAGTATTCTTATCGTTGATGATGATGCCGCATATCTTAGAACAGTAAGAGACTGGCTTAAAGATATCTATAAAGTATATATGGCCAACTCAGGTATTCAGGCTCTTACATGGCTTGCAAAAAACCACGCAGATCTGGTGCTTTTGGATTACATGATGCCCGTTGCATCCGGGCCGGAGATTCTTGAAATGATAAGAAGTGAGGAGGATTCAAAGGACATCCCCGTAATTTTCCTTACAAGTAAGTCGGATAAAGAAAGCGTAAGAAATGTATTAAAGCTTAAGCCCAACGGATATCTTCTGAAATCCATCAATATGGGTGTGCTTAGAAGTGAGCTGGCAAAATTTTTTAATGGAGATAACATAAATGGATAAGTTCGAAGGAACAAAAGGTTATGTTGCAAGTCCCGAACTCATGGATTCTGTAAACATTGCCATTGCACTCAAAAAACCTCTTCTCATCAAGGGTGAACCCGGTACCGGTAAGACAATGCTTGCTCAGTCGGTTGCGGATGCTCTCGGCAAGAAACTGATCATATGGAATATCAAGTCTACCACCAAAGCTCAGGACGGACTTTACATGTATGACACCATCCAGAGACTGTATGACGGACAGTTCGGAGAGGGCGGAGTTGACGACATCGCTCATTACATCAAGCTCGGCAAACTCGGTGAAGCTTTTGACAGCGATGATCAGGTAGTTCTTCTTATCGATGAGATTGATAAAGCGGATCTTGAATTCCCCAATGACCTTCTTTGGGAGCTTGACCAGATGGAATTCTATATCAATGAGACCAAGAGAACAGTCAAAGCCAAGAACCGTCCAATTGTTATTATCACGTCCAACGCAGAGAAAGAACTTCCCGACGCATTCTTAAGGAGATGCATTTTCCATTACATTGAATTCCCCGGAAGAGAGCTCATGGAAGAAATCATCAGGGTTCACTTCCCTGATGTTGAAGAGCACCTTCTTAACGAGGCCATGGATGTTTTCTATCAGATCCGTGACATCCGTGATATCCGTAAGAAACCCTCGACATCCGAACTCATCGACTGGATCAATGCACTGCAGATCGGAGGCATTCCTTACGGACAGATCAAATCAAGGCTGCCTTTCATCGGAGTGGTGGTCAAAAAAGACGAGGACCTTGAGCAGACGGTCCACACCAATTTCGAATAACCTCACTTACCCACGTACGAGTCAAGCCGAAAGACCTGGATTCTTACACGGGTCCTGTCGATAGAAACAGTTTTAATCTATTACGCGGGTCCTGCCGCTCGGTATAAATGTTTCCTTACTTCGGCTCGAGGCGGAAATGTTTCACAAGTCAGCCTCTAACTCATGACGCGTGAACTGTCGCTTCGCAACAGTTCGAGCGGCCACATTTCTCGCACTCGCCTCGTCGTCAACATTTATACGCCCGCGTCACCCGCGGACGATAGCTTATAAATGCCGGTCCACGGGAGGCGTTATGAAAAGTTGTCGACGTCGAAGCGCTTGCGAGAAATGCGGCCGCCTGGCCCGAACGAAGTGAGTGGCCTGCGTAATGAGTTGAAACAAATGTCGAAAAGCATTTCCGCCTAGCGCTGAAGTAAGGAGACAATTTTCATAACGACAGGACCCGTGTAAGAGATGAGAGCTTTATCGAGCGGCAGGCCCCGTGCAAGAGATGAAAGTTTTATCGGGTGGCTGGACACGTGTCAGGAATGAAAGAGTATGTTTTTGAATTTTTTTGAAAGTTTAAGAAAGCATGGGATTCATGTGACTCTCGGCGAGTGGCTTGACCTTGAAAATGCCCTGGATTCTCAGTTGATAGGTGGACAGCTTTCAAGGTTCTATATTTGTGCCAGAATGATCCTTGTTAAGTCTGAAACTGATTTCGATAAATATGATGAGGCATTTGAAGAATGCTTCGGCAAAGTGAAGAGCGATCCGGAGGTCGGTAAGGAAATGCTCCGGTGGCTTGATAAATCCGATATGATGCAGCTTGCTGAGATGGAAGCCAAAGACCACCTGAACAAGATGGAGGGTGAAGGCATCATAATCGATAAGGAAGACGTGGAGCAGAAGTTCAAACAGCGACTTAAGGACCAGGATTCCGAACATAACGGCGGTTCCTTCTGGATAGGCACCATGGGTAAGACTTCCTTCGGTAATACAGGTGGAAATATCGGGGGCGTCAGAGTCGGAGGTATGACCGGTTATCAGTCTGCTTTTGCGGTAATAGGTGCCAGAAAGTACAGAGATTTCCGCGATGACAGAGTAATGACCAACAGGCAGTTTCAGCTTGCTTTCAGAAGACTCAGACAATTTTCATCAAGACTTGAAACTCCGGAGAGAGAACTTGATATAGACAGGACCATTGATGAAACCTGTAATCAGGGCGGTGTTCTCAAGGTTGAGATGAGAAAGCCCAGGAAGAATTCTGTAAAGCTCCTTCTGCTTATGGATTCCGGTGGAACAATGATACCTTATTCAACGCTTTTGAATGACCTTTTCCAGGCAGTTAATAAGAGTAATCATTTTAAAGAAGTAAAATGCTATTATTTTCACAACTGCATTTATTCACATCTGTATAAAACGCCGGAGTGCGAGAACGGTGACTGGGTTGAGACCAAATGGCTTTTCCGTAACACAGATTCCGATTTCAAGGTTATAATAGTCGGGGATGCGGCAATGGCTCCGGAGGAATTGTATTCCAATACCGGTAATTACCGCGGACCTAATGACGGATTAAGCGGTGAAGAGTGGCTTAAATCACTCAAGAGACATTACAAGAAGGTGGTATGGCTTAATCCCAAGATGGCTCCGGGAAATGCTCCCTGGAGAGAAGCGGAAACTGCCGTCAAGAAGATCTTTCCCATGTACAAGCTCACCATTGGGGGCTTAGACCAGGCAATGACCAAACTGATGGAAACCAGATAGTTTATATTACAGGTCTAATGATTATCTGTTATGATCATAGTATGATCATAAAAAAATATTTTAAAGGAGATTTAAAAAAATGGGTATTTATGAAGAGCTGCAGGCAAGAGGCCTTATTGCTCAGACTACTGACGAAAATCAGATAAAGGAGCTTATAAATAACGGTAAGGCTACTTTCTATATTGGCTTCGACTGTACTGCAGATTCTCTTACAGCAGGTCATTTCATGGCCCTGACACTTATGAAGAGACTTCAGATGGCCGGCAATAAGCCCATCGCTCTTATCGGCGGAGGCACTACCATGATCGGTGATCCTTCCGGAAGATCCGATATGAGAAAGATGCTTACCAGAGAAGACATCGATCATAATGCTGAATGCTTCAAGAAACAGATGGAGAAATTCATTGATTTCGGTGAAGGCAAAGCAATGATGGTCAACAATGCTGACTGGCTCATGAATCTTAACTACATCGAGCTTCTTCGCGAGGTCGGTGCCTGCTTTTCAGTAAACAACATGCTGAGAGCCGAGTGCTACAAGCAGAGAATGGAAAAGGGACTTTCTTTCCTTGAGTTCAACTACATGATAATGCAGTCATACGACTTCTATTACATGTTCCAGAAGTATAATTGTAATCTCGAGTTCGGCGGTGATGACCAGTGGAGCAACATGCTTGGCGGCACCGAACTCATAAGAAGAAAACTGGGCAAGGACGCACATGCCATGACCATTACCCTTCTGACCGATTCCAACGGTAACAAAATGGGTAAGACTGCAGGAAATGCGGTATGGCTCGATCCTAATAAGACTTCTCCTTTTGATTTCTATCAGTACTGGAGAAATGTGGGAGATGCGGATGTTTTTAAGTGCCTGAGAATGCTCACCTTCCTTCCGCTTGAAAAGATTGAAGAGATTGAAAAGTGGGATTCTTCTAAGATCAATGATGCAAAGAAGATACTTGCACATGAACTCACCGAGCTTGTTCACGGCAAGGAAGAGGCTGACAAGGCTGAAGCGGGATCTGCTGCACTTTTCGGTGGCGGTGATCTTTCGGGAGCTGATATTCCCACTGTTAAGCTTGAGGAAGCTGATTACAGGGACGGTAAGATCGATATTCTTGGAATCCTTGTAACTGCAGGCCTTTGTCCTACCAGAAACGAAGCCCGTCGTGCCGTGGAACAGGGCGGAGTTACTGTTGATGATGAAAAAGTAACCGATGTTAAGACTCAGTATTCCGCAGAGGACCTGAAGGACGGCAAACTGGTCAGACGCGGAAAGAAAGCGTTTAAAAAGGTAATCTCATGAGTGAAACTTACGATAAGTTACAAACCGCTTTAAAGGCTGTCAGAGAAAAGACTGATTTTGTGCCCGATATTGCACTTGTTCTGGGATCCGGACTTGGAGCTTATGCTGATTCTATCAAAACCGTATGCGAGATCCCTTATTCGGAACTTCCCGGGTTCCCTGTTTCAACCGTTCAGGGACATTCCGGAAAGTTTATCTTCGGATATGACGGGGACAAGAAAATAGTATGCATGAAGGGCAGAGTTCATATGTATGAAGGTTATGAGCCTTCAGACGTTGTTATGCCCATCAGACTTATGTTTCTGATGGGAGCTAAGATCCTTTTCCTTACAAATGCCGCAGGCGGAATTAATGAGACATTCCATCCCGGATGTCTTATGCTTATCGAAGACCAGATCTCTTTCCTTGTAAGAAACCCTCTTATCGGTCCCAATGTGGAGGAGCTGGGAACCAGATTCCCCGATATGACAAGGATCTATGACAAGGATCTTTCACAGATAATCATTGATAAGGCAGCGGAACAGAATTCAGAACTCTTTAAGGGAGTGTATGTACAGCTCAGCGGACCTTCTTACGAGTCACCCGCAGATATTAAGGCATTAAGACTCCTCGGAGGCAGTGCTGTTGGAATGAGTACAGCCATTGAAGCTATTGCCGCAAGACATGCCGGTATGAGAGTGTGCGGTATTTCTGTTATTTCCAATATGGCTGCAGGCATCACCGGAGAAGAACTCAATCATGAAGAGGTTCAGAAAGCAGCTGACTCCGTTTCCAAGAGATTTGAAGAACTTGTAAGAAGTTCTATTGCAGCATTCTGAGGTTTTATATGAACGAAGAAGAGATCCAGAATCTTATACTTAATGCTTTTGAAGGCAGGACCAGATCCTATTGTCCTTATTCGGGATTTGCTGTAGGTGCAGCTCTTTTGACCTCCTCAGGTGAGATCTTCAGAGGATGCAATGTAGAAAATTCATCCTATGGAGCTACTATATGCGCCGAAAGGACCGCTGCATTAAAAGCGGTCAGTGAGGGTGAAAGGGAATTTAAAGCTATTGCTATTGTAGGCGGCCCTAAAGATGCTAAGGAACTTTCGGATTATGCATACCCTTGCGGAGTATGCAGACAGTTCCTTTCAGAGTTTGCGGGCCCGGATATGACTGTAATCGTAGCAAAAAGCATTGACGATAAAAAGATCTTTAAGCTTTCGGAATTACTCCCTGCAGCTTTCAGCGCAGATTCAATGAACTGATTTTTTCCGGTTTCAAGGAGGTGAATTTATGAATATTCGTCTCTCTAATGCCCGAATACTTGATCTTAATGAGAATCTGTCCATCCGTAAGGGGTGGATTGAAGTTTCTGACGGAGTGATAAAAGCGGTTCATTATGCGGATGATCCTGAACCGGACCCTTCTAAAGAAACTTTTGACAGGGAGATTGACTGTAAAGATAATCTCATCATGAGGGGCTTTAATGATGCCCATGCTCATTCGGCCATGACTTTTTTAAGGTCTAAAGCTGATGACAAGCCTACTCCAAGGTGGCTTCAGGAGGATATTTTTCCCAATGAGGCAAAATTGACGGATGATGATATTGCTGATTTCCAGAGACTTGCCATTATGGAATATGTATCCGGCGGTATAGTTTCTGCCATGGATATGTATCTGAGGCCGGATGTTACCGCAGAAGTGTTTTCAAAAGCGGGTATGAGAGCAGTCATTGTTTCGGGACTTAATGACTTCACTTCATCCGTTGACGAATTGAAATCTCAGTTTAAAAGACTCAATTCCTGCAGTCCATTGATCTCTTTTAAAGCGGGTATTCATGCGGAATATACCACATCAGCGGATAAGCTTGAGAGCCTTTCCGATTTTGTACATCAGGTTAAAACAGAAGTTTTCTGTCATGCATCCGAAACAAAGAGTGAAGTGGAGGACTGCATAAAAAGAAAGGGAGCCACTCCCGTTAAATACCTGGATTCTTTGGGGCTTTTTGATCATGGCGGCGGAATATATCACGGAGTGCATCTTACGGATGAAGAGATAGAGATCCTTAAAGACAAGGGCATTTTTACAGTAATAAATTCGGCTTCCAATTGTAAGTTGGCAAGCGGTATAGCGCCTGTTAAAAAGCTTTATGATAAAGGCTGTAAACTTGCCATTGGTACGGATGGTCCCGCAAGTAATAACTGTCTGGATATGTTCCGGGAGATGTATCTTACTTCTGTTTTGTGCAAACTAAGAGAAGAAGATGCGGAGTGCATTGATGCATCTGAAATACTGAAAATGGCGGTAAAAGGTTCCGCTTCCTGTATGGGACTTGAGGATTCCGGATGTGTAAAGCCGGGAGCAAATGCCGATCTTATCATGATAGATCTACAAAGACCCAATATGCAGCCTTTGAATAATATTGTAAAGAATCTCGTTTATTCGGGGCAGACCGCAAATATCTTAATGACCATGGTGGCGGGAAAGATTTTGTATTACAATGGGGAATATGATCTGGGATTTGATCCTGAAGAAATCATTTCAAAGTGTAATACAAGGACTGCAAGGATCCTCGGTAAATAATGATCATTACGGGGCAAGCACCCGTAAAAATATATTCTCATATATGAGAAAGGAGATTTAAAATGCTTGAAAAATTTTTCAAACTGAAGGAGAACGGTACTGACGTAAAAACCGAAGTTATCGCCGGTATCACTACCTTCATGGCCATGGCTTACATCCTGGCCGTCAACCCCAGTATTCTTTCCGCTTCCGGAATGAATGCTCAGGCAGTTCTTATCGCCACCGCACTTTCTGCCTTTATCGGAACCATGTGCATGGCATTCATGGCAAATTATCCCTTTGCCCTTGCTCCCGGCCTTGGCCTCAATGCATATTTTGCATATACCGTTTGTCTCGGTATGGGCTACACCTGGCAGTTTGCTCTTTTTGCAGTATTTATCGAAGGTCTTATCTTCATCGTTCTTTCCGTTACCCCTGTCAGGGAAGCAATCTTCAATGCCATCCCTCTTCAGCTTAAGAAGGGTGTTTCCGTAGGTATCGGACTTTTCGTTGCATTCATCGGA
>JAEEGL013497508.1_pt1 | contig 24517 bp, 22 predicted proteins | sample 9134231 | NCBI WGS metagenome assembly JAEEGL01 (sample SAMN16246548, study PRJNA631951) | gut metagenome | biome: gut microbiome; feature: rumen; material: fiber-attached | host: Bos | place: Iran: Karaj | collected 2018-10
CCCCTTCGCCGGGCAACTTCCCTGGCCGTGCTGATTACCGCGATCGGAATGAGCTACCTGCTTCAGAATACCGCCCAGATGATCTGGGGCGCTAATACCAAGTTTTTCCCAACCACTTTTATCAACGGAAGCAGCATTCCGATCGGGGAAGTGAATGTCTCCTCCGCCACTCTGATCACGATCGCCGCCAATGTGGTGATCATGGTGGCACTGACGCTGTTCACATCCAAGACAAAGACCGGCAAGGCCATGCGCTGTGTATCGGAAGACCGGGGTGCGGCAGAGCTGATGGGGATTAATGTGAACCGGACCATCTCACTGACGTTTGCCATCGGATCAACACTGGCCGCGATTGCCGGCGTGCTGCTGTGCTCATCCTATCCGGTTTTGCTTCCCACTACCGGTTCCATGCCAGGTATCAAAGCATTTACAGCGGCTGTTTTCGGAGGTATCGGTTCCATTCCCGGCGCTTTACTGGGAGGAGTCCTGCTGGGCGTGATCGAGATTTTCGGAAAGGCTTATATTTCCACAGAACTCGGGGACGCCATCGTGTTTGCCGTGCTGATCATTGTGCTGCTGGTCAAACCCGCCGGACTTCTGGGTAAGCCCATGCGGGAGAAAGTATGAGGTGAAGAGCATGACAAAAGCGAAACGGATACGCCTGATCTATAACCTGATTACTTTCGCCCTGGTGATCGGCGCTTATCTCATTATCCAGAACATGATAGCCGAAAAGACGATCTCCCGCCTGCTGAAAGGACAGCTGGTACCGATCTGTGCCTGGATTGTCATGGCCGTTTCCCTGAACCTGGTCATTGGCTTTTCCGGGGAACTGAGCCTGGGCCATGCCGGTTTTATGTGCATCGGAACATATGCCGGCGCTGTTGTCAGCGGGTGGCTCCTGGCAGTCTATGATATGCAGGATACAACGCTCCGCCTGATCCTTGCGATTATCGGCGGAGGGATCGCTGCCGGCGTTTTCGGCGTGCTGATCGGTATTCCTGTGCTCCGGCTGCGGGGCGATTATCTGGCGATTGTGACTCTGGCCTTCGGTGAAATCATCCGGAACCTGGTGAATGTACTCTACGTGGGCATAGCGGACGGGAAACTGCAGTTTTCTTTTCTGAATAAGGATATGCCAAAGGGCGTCAAGATGCTGGTGGACGGTGCACAAGGTACCAAAGCCAAAATAATCTCCACTTTTCCGGCCGGCGTTATTCTTGTCCTGATTGCCCTGTTTATTGTGCTGAACCTGGTGAATTCACGCGCCGGCCGCGCAATCAAGGCCTCAAGGGATAACCGGATAGCCGCGGAATCGATGGGCATCTCAGTGACCAAGTACAAGATGATGGCTTTCGTGACAGCCGCTGTGCTGGCCGGTATGGCCGGGGCTCTCTTCGGACTGAATTCGAGCACGGTCGAGCCGAAGCAGTTCACTTTCAACCAGTCGATCAACGTGCTGGTCTTCGTTGTGCTGGGCGGCCTCGGAAACGTGCTGGGATCTGTGATCTCAGCGACGTTCCTGACGGTGCTTCCGGAAGTTCTGCGTGAATTCTCGGACTACCGGATGCTGGTATACGCGGTGGTGCTGATCCTGGTGATGATTTTCACCAATAATCCACTGATCCGGTCGATTGCGAACCGCCTGATCAGTCCGGTCAAGGCGCTCTTCCGCAAAAAGAAGCAGACTGCTCCGGGAGGTGACGAATAAATGACGGAATTGAAGAGGCACCGTTCGAATACAAAGATGGTTCCGGTTCCTTCGCAGGCGATTGTTCCGGAACGGGATGTGAATGAAATCCCGGTGCTGGAGACCCGGCACCTGGGTATCGAGTTCGGCGGGCTGAAAGCGGTGGATGACTTTAACCTGACGATCGGGAAAACGGAAATTGCCGGCCTGATCGGGCCCAACGGCGCCGGCAAGACCACGGTCTTCAACCTGCTGACCAAAGTGTACGAACCTACCTCCGGCGCAGTGCTGATCAACGGAAAAGACCTGCATGGCATGAATATCGTGCAGGCTTCCCACCTTGGCATAGCGCGTACGTTTCAGAATATCCGCCTGTTCGACAAAATGACTGTGGAAGAAAATGTGCGAATCGGGCTTCACAACAAATACAGATATGACATGTTTACCGGAATCCTGCGCCTTCCGCGTTACTGGATCCAGGAAAAACGCCAGCATGAGCGTTCCATGGAGCTGCTGGATATTTTCGGTATGCAGGATCTGGCGGATGAACAGGCGGGAAGCCTGCCTTACGGCGCACAGCGCCGGCTGGAGATCGTTCGTGCGCTGGCGACGGAACCCAAACTTCTTCTGCTGGATGAACCGGCCGCGGGCATGAATCCGCACGAGACAGAAGAACTGATGGAGAACATCGCGAAAATCCGGGATCGTTTCGGGATCGCCATCCTCCTGATTGAACATGATATGAGCCTGGTAATGGGCGTGTGCGAAGGTATCTGCGTGCTGAATTTCGGACGGGTGATCGCCAAAGGAACCGCGGATGAGATTCAGGCGAACCCGGCGGTCATCGAGGCTTACCTGGGCAAGCGGAAGGAGGCGGAGGCATGAGCGAGGAATATCAACTTCCGCTGCTGAAGGTAAACGGAATTCACGTATACTACGGAGCGATCCATGCCATCAAGGGAATTTCCCTGGAAGTGTACGACGGGGAGATCGTAACGCTGATCGGCGCCAACGGCGCCGGGAAATCCACCACCCTGAACACAATCGCGGGCCTGCTGAAACCCCGGCAAGGTTCCATTGCCTTTGCCGGAATGCCGGTGGACGGCACCTCAGCCAGCAAGATGGTCTACAAAGGAATGAGCCTGTGCCCGGAAGGACGCCGGATCTTCCAGAGCCTGACCGTGAAGGAAAACCTGGAGATGGGCGCCTACAGCCGGCCGAAAGAGGAACTGGCGGCATCCATGGAACGCGTGTACGGCTTATTTCCCCGGCTGGAGGAGCGTGAAAAACAGGTTGCGGGTACCCTGTCCGGGGGTGAACAGCAAATGCTGGCCATGGGACGCGCGCTGATGAGCAAGCCCCGGCTGATGATGCTGGATGAGCCCAGCATGGGACTTGCTCCGATCCTGGTGGAACAGATATTTGATATCATCCGGGAGATGAACCAGGCAGGTACAACGATCCTGCTGGTGGAACAGAACGCCCAGATGGCGCTTTCGATCGCGAACCGGGCATACGTCATGGAGACGGGCAGAATTTCGATGGAGGGCGATGCAAGCGATCTGATGCATGACGATAACGTGCGGAAGGCCTACCTCGGAAACTGACCGGGGGCATGACAGATCATCTCCTGCGCCTCCGGCCGCGGCGATCAGAACTGCACGGCCATCAACGAGGAAAGAAAGGGCTTTTGCAATCCGACAGGGTTTGCATCCCAATGCCCGGGCTACCAGTTTCACGGTGGTACCGGATACGTCAAATCCCCTATTCCGGGCAGGAAACCAACTCTTTCGAACAGGACCCGGGGAAAAACTGTACCGGCTGAGCCAGCCTCCGAAGTCCACTGACCTGCCTGCGGATCTGCCATGACCGGAATGTCCATAAATTCAACCAAAGAAAACGATTGTACGGGAATGCGAAACGTGGTATAACTTCGCAGGCGAACCGGACGGTTCCCGAAAGGAGTACTTTTTCGGATGCCACGTTCCATGACGAGGGACTTAACGGAAGGGAAGCCCCTGAAACTGATCATTTCCTTTGCGGCCCCGCTGCTGTTCGGACTGTTGTTCCAGCAGCTTTACAGTTTTGTCGACACGGCGATTGTCGGCCGCTATCTCGGAACTGAAAAACTGGCGGCGGTCGGTGCCACTGGTTCGGTCAATTTCCTGGTGATCGGCCTGTGCCTGGGCTTCTGTTCCGGCTTCTCTATTCCGATCGCGCAGGCGTTCGGGGCGAAAAATGAGCATGAAGTGCGCTGCGGCGTGTGGCACGCAGCAGTGCTCAGCACCATCCTGGCTATCCTGTTCGGTCTGGCGGCCACGCTGCTGTGCAAGCCGCTGCTGCGGCTGATGAATACGCCGGAGGAGATCCTGAATTCAGCCGCGAGCTATATCCGGATCATTTTCGCGGCGATTCCATGCTGCGTACTGTATAACATGGCGAGCGGCATCCTGCGCTCGCTGGGAGACAGCAAAACGCCGGTGGTGTTCCTGATACTGGCTTCACTGGTGAATATTGTGCTGGATCTGTTCCTGATCATTGTCTGCAAAATGGACGTGGCCGGGGCGGCGGTGGCGACGGCTGTCAGCCAGCTGCTTGCCGGACTGGGCTGTCTGGCTGTCATGATCCGGCGGTTTCCGGTCCTGAAGCTGACGGCGGATGACCGTCAGTTTTCCGTCAAACGGTCCTGCAGCATGCTGGCTGTCGGCTTGCCGATGGGCCTGCAGTTTTCCATTACGGCCATTGGCTCGGTGATAGTGCAGTGGTCCGTAAACGGCCTGGGCGTAAACGCCGTGACCGCGGTGAGCGCCGCCCAGAAGCTGAGCATGTTCTTTGCCTGCGTGTTTGACGCGCTGGCATCCACCATGGCGACATTTGCAGGGCAGAATATCGGCGCCCGGAAGCTGGACCGGATCGGGAAAGGCCTGCGGTGCGCGTCCGCAGTCGGCACGTTATACTGCCTGATCGCACTGGGCGTGGTGCTGCTGTTCGGTGATAAGATGCTCGGCCTGTTTATCGACGGCGGGGAGGCGGAAGTGACGGAGATGAGCTTTCGGTACCTGAAGATCAATGCCGCATTCTACATCCCGCTCCTGTTTGTCAACATTGTACGACTCAGTATCCAGGGAATGGGGTTCACCCGGGTGGCAATGTTCGCAGGTTTGTCCGAAATGCTGGCCAGAACCGCGGTGGCGCTGCTGATTGTACCCGCTGCCGGGTTTGACGGCGCCTGTTTTGCGAATCCTGCGGCCTGGGTGATGGCGGATTTGTTCCTGTTCCCATGTTACTTCCGGCAGATGCGTACCCTGTACGGGCGGCTGATGCCCGGTACGGAACCGTGGAAAGAAAACACCAAAATCAGAAAGATACGGAGAGCTGCCTGACGGCGGCCCTCTGTTTTTTGTTTTATCAGCCAGGAACAGCGTCCCGTTAAGCTTCCGGATTGTTTTTTGCCATCGGGAACGGTATAATCTGATCAGCAATAACAGGAAAAGGCTGTGATCAGGATGACCCGGGAGGACAGGAGAGTGCTGGAAGCTTATGTTCAGGCAGCCCTGTCTGAACGGGAACGGCATCTCTATCAGCATGCGCTGAATAAAGCCCGTGTCATTACGCGCAGTATGAAACCGGCGGAGAAAGAGGAATATCTCCGCAGCGAATCATTCCGGAACACATTGCGCCAGCTGCAGAAGCGTGACAGAATCTGGCAGGGCCTGCTTCGGCAGGAACTGGTGCTACCCGGAGACCGGGCGGAGTTTGAACGCCTGTCCCGGCTGATCAGCCGGGAACTGGAAAACGGGCGTGAAGTGGACCTCGCTTATTTGCGGTCGGTGGAGAAAAGCAGGGTTTCACTGGATAAAGCTTACCGTGCCAGAGAAACGATCTGCGGAGGCGCTCTGCGAAACTGGCTTGATGAATCCATCGGTTCCATGGTTACGCGGGCGGAAACCCGGATTGTGCTGTGGCTGCGGACAGGAGACCATGCGGCCTGCCTGCGCGAAGATGACGAAGAGCGTTCGGTGATCCGGCGGGTGATGGAAAGGGAAATGCCCGGCGGGATTACCTCCAGGGTGACAGATCAGGCCTTCAGGCCCGGCTCACTGGAAAGCTTTCTGAGGGCGGAAGCCGGAAAAAAGTTTCCGGAACTGAATGCATGCAGGGCGGTGCGTATGCCCTCCGGAGAAACAGTGGCCGCGGCTGTGCGGCGTGAGACGGAGCGGGGCGCCCGGCGCGTATGTGCCGCTGTGGAGAAAAAGTTCTCCCGGCAGCGGATTCGACGTTTGCTGGAAAAAAATATGGGATTGATCCGCCTGCAGAAAACGGCGGACGCGGCTTTCGAACGGGAGAAACGGATCCGGGCAGCACTGCTGGACGCGATTCCAGAACGCTACTGCGACCTGTATCCGCTGGCCCGGCAGATGAAGCGGCATTTTTATCTGCATCTGGGGCCGACCAATTCAGGAAAGACCTATGAAGGGGTACAGCGCCTGCACGGCGCATGGCACGGGCTTTATCTCGGCCCGCTGAGGCTGCTGGCTGCGGAACAGTTCGAGGCGCTGAACCTGGCGGATGTGCCATGTTCACTGGTGACGGGTGAGGAACAGATCCGGGTTCCTTTCAGCCGGGTACAGTCGTCCACGGTGGAGATGGCGGACCTTAAAACCCACTATGACGTGGCGGTGATCGACGAATGCCAGATGATTGCGGACCGAGACCGGGGCGGGGCATGGGCAGCGGCCATCCTTGGACTCTGTGCCGATGAAATCCACGCGTGCGCGTCACCGGATGCTGAAGCACTGCTGACGCGGATCATTCAGGACTGCGGAGATGAAGTGACGATCATCCGTCATGAACGCATGACGCCGCTGGAAGTGGAAAAGGAAGGCTTTCAGTTTCCGGGGTCTGTCCGGGCAGGGGACGCGCTGATCGTGTTTTCCAAGGCGCGGGTCCACGCGGTGGCAGCGGAACTGAAGAGCAAAGGATATAAAGTATCCCTGATCTACGGCGCGCTTCCTCCGGATGTCCGGCGCAACCAGGCGGACCGTTTTCACCGGCAGGAAACGGAAGTGGTGGTATCGACGGACGCTATCGCAATGGGAATGAATCTTCCCATTCAGCGTGTGGTGTTCCTGGAAATGGAAAAGTATGACGGGGATATCACCCGGATGCTGACGGACTCAGAGATCAGGCAGATTGCGGGACGGGCCGGCCGGTATGGCAAATACGAAATCGGCTATGTGAACGCTCTCGGCTTCCGGCAGGAAGTAAGCCGGGCTTTAAGCAGAACGCTGCCGCCGCTGACGGAGGGCGTGATCGGGTTCCCGGATTCCCTGCTGGGCATTCCGCTGCCGCTGACGAGCATTATCGATCAATGGATCCGGATGCAGGACAAGGGGTGCTTTTCCAAAGCGTCCACAATTCGGATGGCGGAGCTGGCGGCGATGATGGAAACGCCGAAAACGGACCGGAAACTGTTGTACCGTTTTCTTTGCATTCCCTTCGACGAGAAGGATCCGGATCTTTTATTCCGATGGAAAGCCATGTATCACGCGGAATGCAGGGGAGAGCATATCGACGTTATGCCGGAGATGCCTGAGATCCTGGAACCTGAAAGCTGCACGATCCGGATGCTGGACAGCCTGGAGGAGAATTACCGGCGCTGCGATCTTTACTATAATTATACCCGTCTCTTCCTGGATGAAACAGACAGGCTGCTGGCGGAAATCCAGCGGCGGAAGGACCTGATATCTCAGGGAATTGTGCATATTTTTTCCACACAGAAGCTGCAGCAGCGCACATGCCCGTCGTGCAAACGGCATCTTCCATGGAACTGGCCGTACCGGCTGTGCGAGAGCTGTTATCAGCGGCAGCACCGGTAAAAGGCCCGGGAATAAACAGCACCTGCTTTTCCCGGGGCGGAGAAGCAAATATGCAGTATTGCCGCTGCCGCTTCAGGGACAGACGGAGGGAATGCTTCTTCCGAACGAAGATGAAACACATCTGATCCCGGAAGTCTGACATTCGTTTACTGCTCTGAAAAGCGTAACGGTTTCATTTATCCGAAACCGGCAACGGAATCACAGACCCATGCTGGCGGAAGAAAAAATGTTGACTTAGAGTAAGCTTTATCCTATACAATCATCTCAGCACAGCAATCACAAGACAAGCGGCATGTATATTGTAATCCGAACTGCGTGAATACTATGATCAGATTATCCTGATACTGTACTGCGCGACTCAGAAGCGGCTTCACTGCTGATGCAGAAGGACCTCTGGCGAAATCCGCCCGCCATCCCGGTTTCAGCTCACGCACCGTTTCAGCCGCCACGATCGACGAATGCCTGATCCGATTTGAAAGCATGCCGGTTTTATATGGAAGAACGGGGAGAGCTGCGGCAATCAGGACAGACGCGGGTCATAAAGAACAGAAGCTGCGAAGAAAACGGAGGGAACGATCATGAAAACGCTGTACCTGGAATGCTCAATGGGCGCTGCCGGCGATATGCTGACAGCTGCGCTTCTGGAACTGCTGGAAGACCGCCAGTCCTTTATCGGCAAAATGAATTCTCTCGGCCTGCCCGGCGTGCGGATTGATACCGAAGTATCCGTAAAATGCGGCATTACCGGAACGCATATGAAGGTAAGCGTCCATGGAGAGGAGGAAGAATCCGCTGACGAGGGGGGTCATCCTCACGATCATCATGAAGACCATCCCCATGATCATAACCACGATCATGGTCATCATCATGACCACGATCATGACCATCCGCACGAAGACGCACAGGATCACCCGCATGGGCATGAGCATCATCACCATTCGTCCCTGGCGGATATCGCGGCGCTTATCAGCCGCCTGGACGTTTCCGAAAAAGTAAGGACGGACGCACTGGCGGTCTATACGCTGATTGCTGACGCTGAAAGCAAGGTACACGGCCGGCCGGTCAGCGATATCCATTTTCATGAAGTAGGAACGATGGATGCGGTAGCGGACGTTGTCAGCGTATGCCTGCTGATGGAGATCATCTCACCGGAACAGGTCATCGTATCCCCGGTTCATACCGGCAGCGGATACGTCCGCTGCGCGCACGGCATTCTGCCGGTTCCCGCGCCGGCGACGGCCCTGCTCCTTCAGGGAATCCCTTCCTACGGCGGACAGGTAAAAGGAGAACTGTGCACCCCGACGGGTGCAGCGCTGCTGAAGCATTTTGCGACCCGGTTCGGAGACCGCCCGGTGATGGCAGTTGAGGCAATCGGATACGGGATGGGGAAAAAGGATTTTGAGCGGGCCAACTGTGTCCGGGCATTCCTGGGGGAAAGCGAAGGGAAACCGGAAACTATCGCAAAACTTGAATGCAATCTGGACGACATGACAGGCGAGGACATCGGCTATGCCATGGAACAGCTGTTTGCGGCCGGTGCCCTGGATGTTTATACCCAGGCGATCGGTATGAAGAAAAACAGGCCGGGCATTCTGCTGACGGTCATCTGTCCATTAGCAGAAGCAGACCAACTGGCGGAAGTCATGATGAAACACACGACGACGCTGGGCATCCGGCGCCAGGATCTTACCCGGTATGTACTGAACCGGCAGATTGAGGAAATCAATACCGTTTACGGAAAGGTCAGGATCAAGCGCGCCTGGGGGATGGGCGTCATGAAAGAAAAACCGGAATATGATGATATAGCCGCGCTGTCAAAGGAGCATAACAGCTCTCTGGCTGCGATCCGGGAAACGGTCCGGAAAACATGCGGGGAGAACAAAGAATGATTTGCGGGTAGCAAAAGGAACGTTTTCAAAAAAGTGCGGCAGGGAGGCGGAACGAAAAAATGGATGCCATGCAGGCGGTTCTTACAAGAAGAAGTACCAGAAGCTATAAGCAGGACCCGGTTGAACCGGAAAAGCTGGATCAAATCCTGAAAGCGGCCGGACAGGCGCCCAGCGGTGGGAATAATCAGACAAACCATTTCCTGGTGATCCGGAACAGGGAAGTAATTCAGAAGCTGATCGGGATGACAGAAACAGCCTTCGCAAAGATGGAAATTGCTGAAGATACCTATGCCAGCCTGAAGCACGCCATCATTGCGTCCCGGAAGGGAGGATATGTGTTCTGCTACAATGCGCCCGTTCTGATCGCTGTCGCGAACCGCCGGGATTACGGCAACAATATGGCGGACTGCGCATGCGCGATCGAGAATATGATGATTGCTGCCAACGCCCTGGATCTGGGAAGCTGCTGGATCAATCAGCTGCGGTGGCTGAACGAGGAGCCGGCACTGGTCGGGTATATGCGGTCCCTGGGCATGAAGGAAAACGAACGGATTTACGGCGCGGTGATCATCGGATATCCGGCAACCGAAAACGGGCTGCCGAACCGTAACCGGATGCCCCAGAAGGGAAATGAAATCACCATGATTGACTGAACGGAAAAACAGCGGGAACCGGAGTATCTTCCTCTTGACAAGGTGATCGATCGTTCACTATAATAGTGATCGTTCGATCACTTTTTTATTTGCGGAAATTTAGCGTGGCAAAGGAGATCATCCGGGGGCCGGCACGGCTTTCATCCGGCGGCGCTGCTGTGATTATCGGACTGAAACTATTCCCTGTCCCCGGAGACGGCTGCCCGGAAGGATATGAAGTCTGCCGAGGGAAACCTGCTGTACATTGACGGAGTTCTGCGCCTTGCTTCCCGGAATGACGAGGAATGGAAACAGGTTATTGCATCTTTCTTTGCCGGGAGCATTTCGCGTGGCCTGGGTGAGGAGACAGGGATACGCCGGCTATTTTACCTGAGAAAGCCCTGAGAGGCAGGCGGGCAGCAGCATTTGAAATCAAAAAAGGAGAAAAGAAGATCATGAAGGTACTGGTACTGAACGGAAGTCCCAAGAAGAAGAGCGATACATTCCGCCTGACGGAAGCTTTTCTCAGGGGAATGAACCGAAAAGAGCAGCATGAGGTTCATGTCGTTAACGTCATTGAGAAGAATATAGCCCCCTGCAGGGGCTGCTTCGGCTGCTGGCAGCGCGGGGACGGATACTGCGTGATAAAGGACGACCAGAACGAAATCCTGGATCAGTATCGCAATGCGGATGTCATCATCTGGAGTTTTCCGCTGTACTGCTATGCCATGCCGTCCCACCTGAAAGCGGTGCTTGACCGAACGATTCCCCTGGTTCAGATGAAAATGGTGGAGGAGAAGGACGGAACGGTGCGCCATGAAGCATTGGCTGATTTCTCCCGAATCCATACACTGGTTATCTGCGGCTGCGGATTTCCGGACTGGGACGGGAATTTTGACGGTCTGCGGATGATGTGCAAGATTTGTTTCGGTGGACCGGATATGGTGTGCGTGCCCGAGACTCCGCTGATGAACGTTCCTGCTGCAGCGGTTGTTGCGGATCCGCTGCTGAAACGCTTTGAACAGGCGGGCGAAGAATACGCGGCCACGCTGACGCTGTCTGCGGAAACAGTTGAGGCGCTGGAAACGCCGATGATTCCGAAGGAAGAATATCTTCGCAATGTAAACGGAAACTGAGAGACCTGCTGCAATGAATCCGCTGACAATTATCAGGGCCAATCCTTGCGGGAATGATTTCCGGGAGGAAATCTATCTGAGCGGTTCCCCGGATCGGCTTTCATTCCATGAACGCAGAATCGCGGCAGCAAGCTTCTGATGTCCTTCCGCGTTCAGATGCTCATCATCCACCGGCGAGGCGGCTGCATGGTCGGAGGCAGCCAGAAACCGGTTGCCTCTTCTCAGTGCTATGGCTGCGTATATATCTTTCAGCGCGGCGCAGGTTTCAACGGACTGCCGGTCAAAAGCCGGATCCTTTTCCGGCCGCCATACATCCCGGCCCAGCAGGGGCGGGGAAACGAGCAGAATCATACCGGCGGGAACCAGGGCTTCAAACCGGTCCAGGCATTGTTCCAACCCGTGGCCGATCTGTTCCGGTGAGGCACGGAAGACAGCTTTGCAGTCATTGGTACCCAGCATCAGAACAACGGCATGCAGGCTGTCTGTTTTCTGATACCGTGTGATGGAATCCACGCCTTTCAGCCCGGAGCGAAAAGGATCCCGGAAGACGGTGGTTCTTCCGCAGACGCCGTCCTCCAGGACCGTAAATCCCGATTTTGCGAAAGCTTTCCGCAGAATACCTGTCCAGCGGACATGCTCCGGATATCTTTTTTCGGTACCCGGGATCAGCCCCCAGGTGTTTGAATCTCCGAAGGTGAGTATCTGCTTCATGCTGTATCGTCCTCTCTTATTCGGTTACTCCGCCTTCTACCACCAGGCTGTTTTCATAATCCAGGCCGTAGGTGTCCACCAGGGTTGCTTCATAATCCTTGTGGAAGAAATTCTCGCTGCCGAGGGCCCTGATTTCATCGTTGAGCCAGTTCAGCAGGGTTTCATTGCCCTTGCTGACGGCCGGGGCAATGGTGTCCTGGCTGCCCAGGGAGGGGATGCCGACGGTGAAACCTTCGTTCTGCAGCGCATAGGCGATGACTTCCGTATTGTCATTGGCCCAGGCAGCAGCGTTGCCGTTCTCCAGGGCGTTTTTGGCGTTGGCATAGGTGTCATATTTTTGCAGGAGGATTTCAGGATTGTTTCTGATCAGGTAATCCTCGGCAGTCGTACCGGAGATGACAATGACCCGGTCATCCCCGGTCAGCTGGGACAGATCCGTGATAACGCGGCTGTCAGGGGAGACAACACCCAGGGCTACATTCATGTAAGGCAGCGCGAAATCGACCTTTTCCGCGCGTTCGGGGGTGACGGTAAAGTTGGCCAGAATAATGTCTACCTTACCCGTTTCCAGGTATTCCACGCGGCTGGCGGCTTCGGTGGAGACAAAGTTCACTTCCACGCCCAGATCCTCTGCGATCCGGCGGGCAAAGTAGACGTCATATCCCTGATACTCGCCGTACTCGTCCACATAGCCGAAGGGATTCTTGTCGGAAAAGACGCCGATGCTGATAATGCCGGAAGCTTTGATCTCATCCAGTGTGCGGTAAACCGCGTCAGCGGATGCGGCTGTGATGGACAGAGTCAGTACCAGGACAAAGATGAAGGAAATGATTTTTTTCATGGAAATTCTCCTTTCAGGCCTTCAGGCCTCTGCTTTTTCTCCCGATCAATTTACGGGTTTGGTTTTTTACTAAACTCAAAGGTTTGGAGGAACTTTTTCGCATATTCCGTTTCCGGGGAGGTAAAGAACTTCTCCGGGCTGCTGTCCTCCAGAATCTGCCGGTCGCCAATCAGGATAATCCGGTCAGCAACGGCTCGGGCAAATGACATTTCATGGGTAACGATGATCATTGTTTTTCCCTGCTCTGCCAGCCGGATGATGACATCCAGCACCTCACGAACCATTTCCGGATCCAGCGCGGCCGTAACTTCATCGAAAAGCAGGATATCCGGGTGCATGATCAGCGCTCTGACGATGGCTGCCCGCTGTTTCTGCCCACCGGAGAGCTGACGGGGCCAGCTGTCCGCTTTATCATCCAGCCCGACGCGGTGCAGCAAGGCCAGCGCCTCTTCCCGCACCTTTTTTTTGCGGCGTTTCTGTACCTTTGTCGGTGCCAAAAGAATGTTATCCAGCACGGTGAGGTGAGGAAACAGTTCGTAATTCTGGAAGACCATGCCGATTTTCTGACGCAGCTTCGGCAGATTTTTACCGTTTCGATCGATCAAGCTGTCCCGGAGCCGGATTTCGCCACCCTGGATATCCTCCAGGGCATTTATGCACCGCAGGAGCGTACTTTTGCCGCATCCGCTGGATCCAACGATGACGATCACTTCGCCTTCGTGAATGTCCAGGGAAAGATCCTCCAGGATGGTCTGGTCATCAAAACGCTTTGTCAGGTGAGAAATACTCAGGACAGTCTCAGCCACACACTCACCTCCAGCGCTTTTCAAGCTGCATCGCCACCAGGCTCAGGGGCCTGCATGCCAGGTAATACATCAGAAAGATGGTCAGGTATACGCCGAATGCGGCATTCGGACTTGCTTTCCGGTTTGCGTCGATAATCTGCTGGGCGACCTTCAGAATTTCCACCACGCCGATCAGCGTGATCAGGCTGGTTGTTTTGATCATCCGGGTAATCAGGTTAATGGACTGGGGAATCAGCCTCCGTACGGCCTGGGGCAGGATAATCAGACGGTAAACCTGCGCAGGCTTCAGTCCCAGAGCCTCGGCACTTTCCTTCTGGAGCACGGGAATGCTGCTGACTGCGCCGCGGACCAGGTCTCCCATCTCCGCCGTCCCCCAGAGGGAAAATACGATGATGGCAGACATCTCTCCGGAAAGCTTCCAGCCGAATGCCCGGGTTGTTCCATAATACATGAGGAACAGCAGGACCATCTGGGGCATGATGCGGATAACGCCCAGCCAGATCCTCAAGATCACAGAGGATACGGAGTGCTTCCGGTTGGCTGCGATTCCCAGCAGGATGCCTGCACCGATGCTGATGGCGGCTGCGATCAGGCTGATGCGCAGAGCAACCCAGAGACCGTCCATCAGGCGAACGAAGTTTTTCCCCTTCCCGAGGACCTCAAGTCCCAAATCCGGCATGCCGCAGCCTCCTTTCCCATAAGCGCCCCAGCAAGGACAGCGGAAGGATGATGATCAGGTAGGCTGCTACCAGGAGTGTCAGGCATTCCGTTGTTTTGTAGTACAGGCCGATCTGATCCTTGGCGGTGAACATCAGGTCCATCAGGCTCACGGCGGAGAAGACGCTGGTTTCCTTCATCAGGAAAATCACATTTGCCATGAAGGCCGGTTCACTGACGGCAGCGGCCTGGGGAAGGATGACATGGAAAAACGTCCGGAGTCGGGTAAGGCCGAGGCTCAGCGCGCTTTCCTCCTGAATCCGGTCCACCGCCCCGATGCCGCTGCGAAAGGCTTCGGTCATGTATCCGCCGCCGAGAAAGGCGAGACCGAAGATGCCGCAGGCTGTCGGATTGGTTTTAATACCGATCTTCGGCAGACCGTAGTAGATAAAGAACAGCTGTACGAGCAGCGGGGTATTCCGGCTCAGCTCCACATAGGCGGCTGTAATCCGGCGAAGGACCGGAACCTTCCAGTGAACAACTGCGGCACATAGCAGGCCGACCGGCGTTGCCAGCAGGATTCCCATCGTTCCTGTCCACAGGGTCAGCCATGCGGCTTTCCTGTAAAGCGGCATTATTTTTTCGATATATGCCCAATCCACCGCTCTGTTTTCCTTTCCGTCAGTCCGGCCTGTCCGGCCGCAAAGAAAAGCCCGGCAGCTGCACAATAAGCTCCCGGACAACATGGCTTATGCTTTTCCGCCGCTGCGGATCATTCATGGCGCGGACACATACATGCCGACGCCCCAGCCATAGAGCATGCCCGGGAGATCAGCATTCGACAACAGCGGCTCGAAATTCGTCCTTGTTCTGTAAACATGTCCGTGCCTCCTTTTCTCTGATCGTACTTCCGGTACGGTTTCAAACGGAAGTCTGGCGGCATAGTAACACCAATAACCTACTATGTCAATGGGCAATATTGTACTCCAATTGTTTTTCAGATCAGACCATGTGGCTTTTTGGTATCAGCGTGCACACTCCAGGTGCAGATTGTCGCCGGTAGCTTCATTCATGACGATTTCCAGATATTGTCCGAAGGATGAGTCCCGTTTCTTTTTCCAGAGCGCGTACGCAGGGTCTTCTTTCCAGGCGGGATCGTCTTTCCGGTATGTTCCGGAAAAATATGCCAGGTTAAAACGCGCGGCATAATCCGCCATCAATGCATTCTCCTCATCTGTTCCGGTGAGGGAGGCTGCCAGTTTATTCCTCACGATGCCGGCAAACCAGTGGCGGCTCATTTCCAGGAACCCTTCCGGCAGGAACCGGTCACACAGTGACATGGCGTCATATGTCAAGGTGCTGTTGCCGCCGAGGGTTACCATGGCGAAACGATGGGGCCAGATGCAGAACGCGCCGAGGGCTGCATCAGAAAGGCCGTCCTCCTGTGCAATATGCTGAATATGCAGATGCCCGGACAGATTCAGCGCCACACCGAAGCGACGGACGAGGGCAGCCATTTCTTCATTGCCGAACATCAGAAAGTTTTCCCGGGCGAATCTCGTATGCGGGAGAAGACTGTGGTGGGTGGCTGTTATAACAGTGACGCCTTTTTCCTGCGCGTGCTTCAGCGTTTTCTCCAGCCAGACGGCATGCCGGGCAGTGAACGAGCCGAAGGTCTGGGCCTGATCCTGATACCAGGAAACATCCGTCATGACTACCCAAAGATCGCTGCTGATCTCAGCGGGATAGGAAAAACCTGCTATCCCAGGCTTCAGGAAATCAGCATATATTTCCGAAAATTCGGCCGGGGTTACCGTTTCGGTTCGCCGGTATGATCCGTCTGTGAACGATACGGCGGATGGTGCGTTGATATCGTGGTTGCCTGGGATGACCCATACCGGAACACCCGCTTCTTCCACGGCTCTGAACCATGCCGACAGGGTCGTATGGCTTTTTCTTTCCCCGTTAAACGTCAGATCGCCGGTCACGATCAGGGCGTCAGGCCGCTCTGCCAGGATTTCCCGGTACAGTGCCGCCAGCAATTCCTCCCCGCATTGAGTGATTTTTCCGTCGCCCCTCTGAAGTGCCTGCAGAAACAGGGATCTGTCCGGATACAGGGAAGGATCCAGATAGTGCAGATCCGAAACAACCATCAACCTGGATTCGGTGAATGCGCTGGACGCCAGGCAGAGAACCGCCAGCCATACAGCCATGATTCCGGTGCAGAAATGCTTTTTCATTGGATTTGATCCTTCCTGTTTTATCACGTCAAAACAGTTATAGCGAATTTGGCACGGAAAAGCAATAACGAGGCGATATGTCATGACAGAATCAAAGCCTAAGACAAATGTCCGGCATACATTCGGGCCTCCCTGCGCGATCATGGAGGATATTTGAATGATTTCACCCGGAAGCCTCCGGGAATCAGATATTCAGATCGATGAAGAATTATGGTATAATCCCGGTACAGTTTCGTCAACCAGGGGGAACGTTCTGATTGCTATAAGACGCACCCCGGAAACGGGAGGAGCAGATTTATGAGAAAACGATCATTCGGTCCGTATCAGGTCGCTGCCATCGGCATGGGCACAGCAGAGTTCGGCGGGCGGCACCCGGAAGGGCTGGCCCGTGAACTGCTGGACGCCTATGTGTCCATCGGGGGTAATTTTATCGATACTGCCCGGGTATACGGCGACTTTGCCACTCCTCGAAACGGGGAAAGCGAGAAGATTGTCGGACGCTGGATGACAGACCGGGGAAACCGGGATGAGATTTTCCTGAGTACCAAGGGAGGACATCCCCCATTTACTGATCTGCACCACAGCCGTCTGAGCCCGGAGGAGATCAGGAACGATATGGCGGACAGCCTGGAGGATCTGCAGACCGATCATGTGGAGATTTACTGGCTGCACCGGGATGATGAGCAGCGGCCGGTGGGCGGTATTATGGAAACTCTGCAGGATCTGGTGGAAAAAGGGTATACCCGCCTGATCGGTGTTTCCAACTGGAAGCCGGCGCGGATCCGGGAGGCTAATGCCTGGGCGGAAGCCCACGGTATCACCCGGCTGATAGCCAATCAGCCTCAGTTCAGCCTGGCAAAACAGCATTTTTTTCTGGATTCCACCACCCGGGGCATGGATGAGGAAACCTGGAAGATGCATGCGGAAACGGGCATGATCTGCTGCTGTTTTTCCTCCCAGGCCCATGGGTATTTCACCCGGCTGGACAGGCAGGGAGAAAGTGTATTACCTGAAAACCTGCGCCGGGAATTTGACAGCATGGAGAACCGGGAAATCCTGAACAGAATCAGGGCAGTCCGGCAGGAAACGGGGCTGTCTGTGAACAGTATCGCCCTGGCATGGCTGATGAGTCAGCCATTTCCCACCTTCCCGCTGACAGGCGCCAGCCGGGTGGAGCATGTGGAGGCGCTGCGGGAAGCCGGGAACGCCCTGCTGACGGACCGGCAGCGGGATATGCTCCGCTGCGTGGCCTGCTGAACGGGTTGGAGAAGCGCGAAAAAACCCGGGTTTTCCAGGGGAAAGCGCCTGTATCAGCTGCGGATGCAGGCGCTTTATTGAGTACGATAAACGATTGACCCGGCAGGTAAGCAGTGATAAGATTCGCCTTGACCGTTACAGCCGGTTTTGCGGTCATAACAGACAGAGGAGGAACAGCATGCTGAGGGAAGAAATGATCCAGTACAGCCAGTCCCTGGACAAAGAGATGCATCTGATGATCTATGGGCATGGCGGCGTTCCGTTCCTGTGCTTTCCGACACAGGACTCCCTTTGCCATAATTATGAGGACTTCGGGATGACAGATCAGCTGGCTGACTATATCGATGCGGAAAGAATTCAACTGTTTGTGGTGGACACGGTGGACCGGGAAAGCTGGTCGCTGAAGGACGGCAGCCCGGAATGGCGGGCTGCCCGGCAGGAACAGTATTTCCACTATATTGTGGACGAGGTGATTCCGCTGATCCGCGGCTTGAACCCGGAAACCCCGGCAGTGACCGGTTTCAGTATGGGCGCCAACCACGCGGTGATTACCTTCCTGCGCAGGCCGGAGCTGTTCCGGGGCGTTATCGCCCTCTCCGGCGTGTATGATACGGATTATTTTTTTGACGGATGGATGAATCCGATTCTCTATGAAAATGCGCCGGATCGGTTCCTTCCGAATATGCCCGCGGATCACCCCTATATCTCCCTGTATAACGGGAGAAAGATGATTCTGTGCGTCGGCCGGGGAGCCTGGGAAGAGGACGGCGTCCGTACACTGAGATTCCTGGAGACTGTTTTCCGCGATAAGGGCATTCACGCCTGGTGCGATTTCTGGGGATGTGACGTCAATCACGACTGGCCCTGGTGGTTTAAGCAGATGAGATACTTCCTGCCCTTTATGCTGGGCGATCAATGAGGAAAGGATCTGAGCCAATGAATTTTGTGTTTGTTTCCCCCCATTTTCCGCATACTTACTGGCAGTTCTGCGACCGGCTGAGCCGGAACGGAATCAATGTGCTGGGCATCGGTGATGCTCCTTACGACAGCCTGGAAACGCAACTGAAGACCGTACTGACGGAGTATTACCGGGTGAACAGCCTCGAGGATTATGATCAGGTATACCGGGCGGTGGCTTTTTTCGCCTTTAAGTACGGGAAGATCGACTGGGTGGAATCAATGAACGAATACTGGCTGGAGCAGGATGCCCGGCTGCGGACGGATTTCAATATTACCACCGGAATCCAGGCGGACCGGATCAGCTTCATCAAGGAGAAGAGCCAGATGAAAAGGCTGTACCTGGAAGCAGGCATTCCGACTGCCCGGCAGCATGTCGTTTCCACCCGGGAAGCGGGCAAGGCGTTCATCAGCAAGGTAGGCTATCCGCTCATTGTCAAGCCGGATGTGGGCGTCGGAGCGACTCATACCTGGAAGCTGGAAAAGGAAGAAGACTTTGAGGCCTTTTATGACAATCTGCCTGCTGTGCCCTATGTGATGGAAGAATTCATCCAGGGGGAGATCTGTTCCTACGACGCGATTCTGGATTCCCGGTGTGATCCGCTGTTTGAGAGCATGACGGTCTGGCCGCCGGTGATGGATATCGTCAACAAGGACCTGGACCTGATGTACTACACATGCCCGGAGGTTCCGGAAGCGCTGCGGAAGCTGGGACGGAAAACCGTGAAAGCTTTCGGCGTGGACCGGCGGTTTGTGCATCTGGAATTCTTCCGGCTGACAAAAGCCCGAAAGGGACTGGGTAAAATCGGGGACTTTGTGGCACTGGAGGTCAATATGCGCCCGGCAGGCGGATATACGCCGGATATGATGGACTTTGCGCATTCCACGGACGTGTATCAGATCTATGCAGACATGGTGGCTTTTGATGCACGAAGGGTCCCGGAATCCCGGGAACACGCTTACTGTGTTTATGCCAGCCGGAAAGACGGTCATATTTATGCCCGTACCCATGAGGAAATCATGGCAAAGTACGGCAGCCGGATGATGATGCAGGAGGAAATGCCGCAAATGAACTGGCCTCAGATGGGGCGGTATATGTATACGGCACGGCTGGAAACCTTTGAGGAAGTACAGGAATTCATCACGTTCGTCCAGGGAGCGTAAACTTCCGGGAAAGGAATCCGGTCCGGACCGGCATATGAACCGGGGGAGGAGAAAGCATGAAGTCACTGCTGATCAAAGACACGACCCGGGAAGAACGGACCCGGATTGTCCATGAGGCGATCTGGGGCGCCTGCGGAATTGACTGTGAATTTTGCTCCGGATGCGATAACCGGGGCGGCGGGCGGATCGAAACGATCTACCAGCCGTATATCGACGGGCTGAAGGAAATCCGGGAGATCAATGCGGAATACAGTGCTCCGTTTGTCAGATAACCATACATTCCTGTGAACGCGGTGCGGGGATGCGGGCAAACCGCTGCCGGAATCCGTCAGAAAAGGCACCGGATTTCGCCGGTGCCTTCCATGATATCCGATTGCTGGAACTGCTGCGGATCTGATGTATCCGTAACACTCTGTCAGTCCTTCGTGTCTGATTATTCTGCCGTACAATCCACCAGTTCGAACTGTGTCGGCTGATCGAAGGGTGCGCCGTTCGCCGCGAGCGCCTCACTGTAGAATCCGCTGCCTACGATGTCGCCGATGCCGTCCGCATCAGCCCCGGTATTTATGGTGACATTCAGCGTATGACAGCCGGTGAAGACGGTCACGGGCATACCAAGTTCCTGCACCGGGTAGCCGCCCGCGTAACCGGTAACACCGCCGATCCAGCGGCAACCGTCACCCGCAGTGATCGTCACATTCCGCACGGTCAGCCCGGTAAACTCTTCAGCAGCGAAACCGCAGCCGGAAATACCGCCGATGCCGTAGCAGTCGTTCCCGGCTGTCACAGAGCCGCTGGCAGTGCAATTTATCACACTTGTCATCTCCAGACCGCCGCCGATGATGCCGGCATTGGCAGTGCCATCCGGGATCACGATATCAGCATATGCTTCGCACCCGGTGATCAGGCTGCCCATACCAGCACCGGCGATACCGCCGTACATGCCTTCGGCACCCATTTCCGAATAGTGGGCGGTGACCCTGCCGTTTACCAGTTTTACACCGGAAATTGTGGAGCAGTAGGTGTAGCCCACTACATCAGCTGCCATCATCATGCCGTCCACAGCAGCGTTCTCCAGGGTGAAGTTACCGATCTCCGCATTGGCGATGCAGCCGAACAGACCCATTGCCCATGCTTCGGGCTGGTTGATCGTCAGGTTGCGGATGGTATGACCGTTTCCGTCAAAGGTTCCGGTGAAGGCCGCCGTCATGTCCGGGACTTCGCCTTCCTCACCGCCGCCGGGTACGAACGCACCGACGGGCACCCATTCGATACCGGCCAGGTCGATGTCGGCAGCCAGTATATAGCGGCCGGACAGATTCGAACTGATCGCAGCCAGTTCTTCCGCAGAGTTGATTTCAATCATCTCAGCGGAAGTTTCTGCATCCTGCCGGATCCAGCTGATAACGCCGTCATCGGCGGTGAAGGTCAGAACGGTCCGGCCGTCATCATTTACGGTCATGGTATAAGATGCGGCTTCCGCTTCAGACTCGGGATTGCTCCATGCCACATACAGTCCCCTGCCGTCGCCTTTTTCACCATTGTCAACGGCATAGGCTTCAAAGTCGGCGGTCTGGACGCCGTTCATGGTGGTGATGCCGTGACCCTTTTCATCGATGGTCATACTCAGATCGGCGGCGGCATATTCATCACCGTAAGCGGACAGATCAGCTTTCCAGGTGCCTGTAAAGCCGAGACCGGTCAACTGTGACAGCGCCGCGTCTGCATGGGCGGAATAGTCCATGTTTTCCAGACAGAACAGGGTAATAACCTTCCGGATCGTTTCATCATCAGCGCTCTCGTCGATACCTGCCGCCAGCCAGTAGGCATAGGGACCGACCAGGTAGCCCTGCAATTCTTCCAGATTCCTGCCATAACGGAATTCAATATGGTATGTATCCGCCATGGTGTCTTCCCGCATGAAAAAATAGTTAAACTCTCCCGCTTCATCGGTGCTCCTGTAGACATCCACCGGGAAAGCCATGGAGATTTCCGCTCCCTGGTACATCATGGTTTCTGTTTCCCCCACGCTGTATTTCCCCAGGTATTCATAGGTGTGGGTCTCGCTGGTTCCGTCTGTTTTCAGGATTGTGGCGCTGTCACCCCGGAAGGTGATACTCTGTGCGCCGTTGATGAAGTCGCAGTTGAAAGCATATCCACCGCCCGCGAAAGCCGCAGCGGCCGCATCGCCGTAAAGCTCGGAGGTGATGGAGCTTTGGAGCCTGGAAGTCATTTCAGGTGCGGCGTCCTCGCCGATAACTGCCGCAATGCAGTCCTGCCAGACCGGTGTCCATTGATCGCTGATGATGACATCAAAAAGACTGACATAGGTAGTGCCGTTTTCACCGGCGATCTGAGGAAGAATGCCGGTTTCCGCCTCTTCAGCCAGACCAAAGGCTGCCGTGGTCAGCAGAAGACAGACGGACAGGATCAGGGAGACAAACTTTTTCATGAGGAACCCTTCCTTTCTTTTTTCTGGTCTATTCCAATCCCTTGCAGGGACAAGAACAGCATTTTCACTGCGCGACAGTCAGCCGGTCCAGTGAAAAGCCGCGGGCCAGGCAGTTCAGATTCACTTCCGTGCAATGCCGGAAACGGGTGAACTGCCGGAGGGCACTTTCCACATCCCCGCAAACTTTCCGGAAGCCGCAGACCCTTTTGTCCCAGACATGATTCAGTGGCAGAGTTCGCCAATCATCCGGGCGCGGCTCTCAAAACGCGAGCTGAACATGCTTCCGGTTTTCAGACGGGCTATTGTCAGCGCACAGCAGCGGATCAGCGTCTATTCGGGCATAATGGAAACCTCCGGATCAAGAGGATAAAGTTAAATATAACTAACTTAATATCATAATAAAAACCGCATAGGCATTGACAATTTGGATGATGCGAAGCGGCAAGAGTTAGTTATAACTAACATCATTATCATATCATATGATCAGTGTCCTGTCAATACCGGTTGATGCCTGCTGCCGGATCAGGATTAAAAAAACCTGATAATTGCCTGAAACACGATTGCTGCGACCCTGGTCATCGCTTTCATTCCGCCGGGCATACCTGCGGCGCCGGACCGGTTTCTGCGCATGCATCAAACAGACAGGAACGATGGAGAAACTGACCTTTCCGGAAGCTGACCTTTCCGCAGCCGGGAACTTTTTTTGCCGCTTATGGAAGAAAAAGGCTCCGGTGTGGTATAATCCGTTCTGGAAACACATATCAGCAGACAAAACGGACAGGGGGAAACCAGTATGGCTTTTTCAAAAGATTTTTTATGGGGTGCCGCCAGCGCTGCACACCAGGTTGAAGGCGCGTGGAATGAGGATGGCAAAGCACCGGGCATCTGGGATACATTGTATCCCGGACATATTGCCCATCACGAGAGCGGGCTGACAGCCTGCGATCACTATCATCGTTTCCGGGAAGATATCGCATTGATGAAAAAGATCGGGCTGAAGGCATACCGGTTTTCTGTCAGCTGGCCGCGGGTGATGCCCCGGCCGCATGAGGTCAACCAGAAGGGCCTTCAGTTCTATGCGGATCTGGCGGATGCGCTGACAGAAGCGGGAATTATTCCGATGTGCACAGTGTTTCACTGGAATATGCCGATGTGGCTGTACGACATGGGCGGATGGTTCTGCCCCGAAGCACCGGACCATTTTGAAGAATATGCCCGGGTACTGGGAGAAGCGCTGAGCGGAAAGGTGAAATACTGGTTTACGATTAATGAACCGCAATGCTTTATCGGCCTGGGATATGAATTCGGAAGGCATGCGCCGTTCCTGCAGACCCCGCCGGAAAAGATTCCGGAAGCGGTCCGCATTGTGATGCTTGCCCATGGCCGCGCGGTGAAGGCACTGCGGGAAACAGCCAGGCAGCCGCTGAAAATCGGGTATGCGCCGACCGGAAGCTGCTTTACGCCGGAGAACGAAACCCAGGAAGCAATCGCGGAAGCCCGGCGGATCACATTCGAGATACATGGCACTTTCAGCAACGCGCTGTGGGCGGATCCGCTCATTCTGGGAAGCGTGCCTGAAATGATGCAGGGCGTTCTCAGCGAAGAAGACATGGAAATAATCCATCAGCCGCTGGACTTTTTTGCTTACAATATTTATCAGTCGATGAACCTGAACGACCGGGATGGGAAACTGAATCCGAGGGTATGGCCGGGACTGCCGCGCACATCGATGAAATGGCCTATTACGCCGGAGTGCATTTACTGGTCGACCCGCTTCCACTATGATCGTTACGGACTGCCGGTTATTATTTCCGAAAACGGCATGGCCAATACCGATTTTGAAATGCTGGACGGGAAAGTGCATGACCCGCAGCGGATCGATTATATCCACCGGCACCTGCTGCAGCTGGAACGGGCGGCAGCCGAGCGAATCCCGGTAGCGGGGTACCTGTACTGGTCGGTGATGGACAATTATGAATGGGCGGAAGGATATGATCCGCGCTTCGGACTGATCTATGTGGATTATCGCACCCAGAGACGCATCCTGAAGGATTCCGCGGCTGATTATGCTGAGATTATCCGGACAAACGGAGCAAGCATTCATCACTGAAGGAAAGCAAAATCATCCGGGAAACAGCGAACGGTCTCTGCCTCCCCGATGCTTAACAAACGGCGAAGAAAAACAGGTCGGGCCCGGACGATATAC
>JAEEGL014951398.1_pt1 | contig 24517 bp, 14 predicted proteins | sample 9134231 | NCBI WGS metagenome assembly JAEEGL01 (sample SAMN16246548, study PRJNA631951) | gut metagenome | biome: gut microbiome; feature: rumen; material: fiber-attached | host: Bos | place: Iran: Karaj | collected 2018-10
GGCCTCAGGAGTTCCACGAAAATTTGACCCGCCCTGTCCTCATGGACTGGCTTAGTCAGCGGCAAAATTAAGAAAAAGATTGGAAACCGCCAAAGAAATTCTGGACTTTTTGCACAAAAACTGTCTTTGAGTGTATGGCTCTACACTTATAAAAAAAGGTGTCAAAACTGACACCCAAAAGTCTGAGGATTCAACGATATAAAGGATTATTATTAGTGTCAATGCCACTGACAGTTCTTTTATAAAGTCTGAAAGTCAAGATCAAAACTACTTGGAACTTGAAAAGAGAACTGATTTCAGTCTGTGTGGAACTACAGCTGGCAAATTTCATCTATGGATAACCCTGTTGCCTTTGCTATATCTTCGTTAGAATAATTCATCGCCTTCAGGTTGCGGGCAATTTCTAAGGTTCGCTCATCACGACCTTCTGCACGACCTTCTGCACGACCTTCTGCACGTCCTTTGTCCACAGCCGTCTTCATCGTGCTGAAATAGTCCCACATGTCTTTACGACTTTCCTCGTACTGACGACGTTCCGTCAGGGAGTAGCGGGCAATCTCGGCCTGCTCAGCCCCTGCACAACTGATAATAGGGACAAGAGGTGCAACGCTGACGGTCGTCGGTAGGCACGAAAGCCGTGTCGGGCTGGAACATCTCCGTTACCTTCTCTTCAAGCAACTGGGAGAAGCGGTCGCCATGCTCAGCCACATCGTTGATGCGATTCTTGCCAAAGAAGAGCACGGGATTATATTCGTCGGTGCCAGCATGCTGGATGAACAGCAGGGCTGGACTGACAGGCAGATGGTCAGGATTGTACTGAGCTGAACGACGCACAATCAGTCCGTAGAGGAAGGTCTGCAGATAATAGTCACTATGCTTGCTCAGGCTGTCAGGACTGAAGATGGCATCGACATCGGCCAGGGGCACAGGCTGACGGCTGCCCGTCTTATAGTCAATGACACGGATGCACTCACTACCGTCAGACAGCGTGATGCGATCGAGACGGTCGATGCGTCCACCGATGACCGTCTGCAAATTGGGGGTGGAGAATGGAGCGACCACATCGCACTCCAGACCGATGATGGAGAAGGGTGCTAACTGACGATCGACCTCCAACAGCTGTCGCACATAGTGGATGATGACCTCACGGTTGATGAGCTGAAAGCCGTTAAGCTCCATGTGATAGACCGCTGGCTTGGTTTTCAGTTGGAACAGCTCGGTGCGGAAAGCCTCATCGACAGCCCTTTCTATCTCGACCTCCGACTTGAGCAGCTGTTCGATGTCGCCCTTGCGTATCTGACCGCCGCGCTGCATTAATTGTATATATAAGGTACGCGAGGCTTCATGGAAGATGTTGCCAAAGACGCGGTTGTCGATGGTGTCATCGTCAGTCTCGTCAGGTTCGCGCAGTCCGCAGACATAGTTATAATAGAACTGCAAGGGACAGCGCATATAGCGGTTGACAGCCGTGGGCGTGAGAAGGGGAAAGGGATGAGAGGTGAGGGCTGCGGGATGATGAAGCAACGAGAATCGCTTCTGCAAGATATCCATCACAGCCGGCGTCTTCTCTATGGTGGGAGGCATGAAAGGAGTGATGGCCTGACTGGACTGGAGCGTGCGGAACGCAATAGAATGACCGCTCTCTGCCATGAGCTGAAGCATGAAGCGCGACATCTCGCCCGTCTGACCGTCGGCTGTGGCGTTGTTGTAGAGCAGCGTCACATCGGAGGCACGCTGCAAGAGACGGTGGAAATAGTAGGAATAGATGGCCACCTTGTGATCGACGGTGGTGAGTCCATAGCCCTTACGTATATTATAAGGTATAAAAGAGGTGTCGTTGATGCCCTTAGGCATGTTGCCCTCGTTGCACGAGAGCACGAGCAGATGGTCGAAATCAAGGTTGCGCGTCTCCAGCACGCCCATGATCTGCAGTCCCTCGGCAGGCTCGCCGTGGAAAGGTACGCTGGTCGAGCTGATCAACTGTCCGATGAGTCGCTGCAGGGTCACAACATCTACCTGCAAGTCGCCCTGCTCCACCAGCGCATAGAGGCGATTGAGCAAGGTATAGGTACGGAACACCGACTCCTGGAACAGCGAGGCATCGCCCGTCTGATCGGTTCCCTGCTGCGGACGCTCCTGTCGAGCCACCAGCTGCATGAGGTCGCAGAGCCAGCGGAGCAGCCCGAGATTCTCACTTTGCGGAGTGAAGAGCAGCGCGGTACCCTCATCGACAGCCAGACGCTCGCGGTTTGGATAAAAGATCTTCTGTGCATTGAGTTCCTTCAACAGTCGTGGTGTCTCAGGCGAGATATGGACAGCATAGGGATGGCGCAACACGGCGCTGACCTGACGCAGACGGAAACGCTGGCGACTGGCAGCAAAGCCAATAGTCTGGAGATTGAGCAACTGGGTGACGAGCGAGGCGGCAGGCGTCTGAACGAGCGGATAGCCCGTGGTCACATTGACTTTCTCCACCTCTGGGGGCAGACAGTGGATGACGGTCTGCAGCAGCGCCTCATTGCAGAGCACGATGGCCGTGCGCCGCCCTGCCCTCAGGCGGTCACCCTGACGCAGCCACGAAGAGATGTAGCGTGCCTGGATATTCTCTGTCGGAGCAGAGATGAAACTGATATCTTTCGGCTGTGAGAACTGGTTGTAGATTTGAGTATTGTGGATGTCGAGCTCATTAGGGAAATGGGCCAGATACTGAGCGATGAAGTGACCAGCCTCGTTTCGAGGGGCTCCCTTCTCGCTCTGCATGTAGTAGTGGTCGAAGTCCCAGTAGAAGCGTGCCTTGCCTTGCTGTTTGAGCATCGTGAAGAGCCGTTGCTCCACCTGCTGCAAAAGGTTGAAGCCTACGAACACGAAACAAGTGAATTGAACCGCAGGGACGCAAGAATTCTCCACCACCTCTCGGAAGAGCATGCCCTCATAGGCGAGCTGCTGGTCAGCAAGCCGCTTGCGGAAAGAGTGGTAGATGTTGCCCATGCGCGACCAGAGCTGCAGGAAGCGCTGCTTGAGCACCGAGTTATGGTCGTCGGTGAAGTTACTGAAGAAGCGGGCGATGATCTTTTTCTGTTCGTCGGTGAGATACGACACATCGTCGAGTTCACGGATGTCACGCAGGTTGGCAAAGACCTTGTCGGCATCGGCCATGTTCTTGTCGATGTCGTCGAAGTCGGCCAGCAACAGCTGTCCCCAGCCATAGAAATGGTCGAGACTCTCTTCGATGCCCGTCTGTTCTACAAAGCAGCGGTGGAGGTCGCACACCAGCTTGATGGGGTCGGCCACCTGACTGTCGGAATGACGACGGAAGAGGTCGCTGATGGTGATATAGGCAGGGCTCCAGATGGGCTTACCTGCACGACGCGCCAAATGCTCGTTCATGAACAGCGAAGCACGCTTGTTGGGAAAGACCACTGCCACACGCGAAAGGTCGGTGCCGAACTTCGTAATCAGGTCGTCGGCCACATATTCGAGAAAACTCATGTTACGCTCATCCATATTCTTCTATTATCAATTTTCTGGCTTTACCGGCTCAATCTTATTGCTATAGACATACCACAGATAGCCCTCCACCTGGCGATGTCCCATGCGAGAAAGCAGCTGCATGTACTTACGCACCTGGTCGTGATAGTCGTTGTTGGGACGGCCAAACTTGAAATCCACCACCACCGTGTGCTCGCCATCGGTCATCACACGGTCAGGGCGACGCTCGACCACACGGGTCTTTGCAGCAGACTTTACGGAGGAAGCGGGCTCCCCCTCAGCGACGTTAGGAGCGACGGGCTCCACGCTGAGGATGGTACACTCGTTGAAGAGCGTCCAGCGAGGCGAGAACCAGTCGGCCACGCGAGGATTCTCGAGCCGCTTGCGAATCATCGAAGCAATGTGGCTGCGAGTGAGTTCTTCGTCGTAGATGACGCCCTCCAGCTCCATGCGTCGGAGTGCTGAGTCGATGTCGGCTGTGGTGCGGATGGTGGAGAAAACCTCATGGAGGATGCTACCCATCTGGATGTAGCGGTTCTGTTGTTGCTGCTCCTCATCGTCATCGGGTGTGGCAAAGTCGCGGCTGCGGTTGCTCTGACGGAAGTGTACCCTCTGCTCAAACACCTCGATGGTGGGGTGCAGGGGCTTGCTCTCAGAAAGAAAGACATTTTCTTCTTTTTCATGGGAGGGGCCAGAAGGGCTAGTGGAACTAGTCGGACTAGTAGAACTAGTTAAACTAGTGGAACTAGTAGAACTAGAGTCACTAGAAAGACTTGCATCAAGCCGCTCTCCATACTCAAAGATGAGGGGAGAGGCTTCATCTTCCTCACCCATGAGGGAGGCCACCACCCTGCCGTCGCCAAGTGCGCGGTCGTCCTTCGTTTCGTTCAGGGTCCTGACGGTCTCAGGCAGGGTCATCTCAATCAGCGTGGAGCGGCTGCTCTTACTTCCACGCTTACCTATTATATATAGTCCTGCACCAGCACGGGTGAAAGCCACGTAGAGCAGGTTCAGATTGTCAATCACATTCTGCTGATGCTCCTCCTCATAGTCTTTCTCGAAGACGGTACCCATCATGCCCTTCTTACTGAAGTCGATAGGAACGATGGGCAAATCAGAGAAAGGCTTTTCTGATGGATGGCACCAGAGAATGTCGTTGTGCTCCATCTTCCAGTCGCAGAAGGGGATGAGGACATGCGGAAACTCCAAGCCCTTCGACTTGTGGATGCTGATGAGACGGATGCCCTCAATCTCAGGGCTCTGAATGGTCTTGGCTCCGATGCTCTCAGCCCACTCATCGAGAAACATGGGGATATCGGTAGATTGCTCGTTGGCAAACGTGGCCAGCTGGTCGTAGAAGGCACAGAGGTAGGCTGCCTGTCCCTCCATGCGCTGGAGGCTGAAGATGCGGAACAAGCGTTCGGCCAACTCGTAGATGGGCAGTCGCAACAGTTCGTCGGTATGGGCGGCAAAAGCCTCTGGCAACTGCTCGTCGAGCACCACCTCATGCAGCAATCGCCCAGTATGCATCTTCACCAGATAGGCCTTTGCGATGAGATCCTCAGGACGGGTGAGCACCCGCATGGCCTGAATGATGGTCTGAACCGCGGGCGAGGCATCGAGACGGAAGGCCTCATCGCTAACGATGCGCACCTCCGGCAGATGCTCCATGAAGTAGTTGGCGATGAGCGGAATGAGACTATTGGTGCGCACGAGGATGGCAATCTTGTCTGGCGACACCCGACTATCGATGAGCTGACGCACCTCGCTGACAAGCAGGTCGAGCGTCTGCTGTTCATAGTCTTCGGCAGGCAACAGCGTCACGTTGACATAGCCTGCCTCCGGTTGCTTGGGCGACAGTTCCTGCTTCACGTCGTCGTAGGCGGTGGCCTCCTCTATCATGGCTGCCGCCAAGAAGAAAGCGTTGTTGAAGCGCACGACATTATGATAGGAGCGGTAGTTGGTGTCCAGTGTGCGGATGTCAAGCTGCTGCGAGGGCTGCGGGAACTGGCTGGTGATGCCGCTGAGCAGTCGCCAATCGCCACTACGCCAGCGATAGATGCTCTGTTTCACGTCGCCCACGATGAGGTTCTCTGTATGCTCGTGGCTCATGGTCTCTTCGAGCAGGACCTTGAAGTTCTGCCACTGAACGGTAGAGGTGTCCTGAAACTCATCGATCATGATGTGCTCCAACTGCGTGCCTATCTTCTCGAAGACGAAGGGTGAATCGCTGCCGTCCATCAGGTCGTGGAGCAACTGCTGGGTATCGCTGAGAAGGAAACGGTTGGCTCCGTCGTTCAGTTCGCGCACCTTTTTCTCAATACTGTCCAGCAGGCGCAACTGGTGCAGATGGTGCAGCACGAGGTCGGCACTCTTGAAGCGTTTCCACTGGACGGGCTGTTCGTCGATAGCCTGACGGAGCAGTCGGTCTAACACACCGTCGGCCAACGCATGCAGTTCCACGCGCCGCTCATGGGTCTTCTTATACCACTTCTCAGGCACACCCACGCAGTCGGTGGCGCGCTTGCTCAGCACACTCTCGTCGAAAATGCCGTTTTGCAGTTTCAGGAACAGTCCTCCCACGCCCGACTTACCGTAGGAGAGGTCCTCAACAGTAAAGCCTGCACCCGTCAGCTCTTCGAAAAAAGCATCGCCAATCTCTTTCATCCGCTTCAAGGCCGACTCACGCATGCTGCGCATGTTGGCTGCATAGTCTTCCAAGAAGTCCTTCTGGCCGATGACATCGTAGAGCTGACGGCTCCATTGCTTGTAATAATCGCGGAAGATGGTTTTGCCAAACTTCTTAATCTGTCCGATCACGTTCCACGAACGGTCATCGCTGATGTTCTCCATGATATACTTCATGAGCCACTGAAGCATCTGGTCAGTCACCGAGAGACTCTCAATGAGCTGATCGACAGCCATTTCCTCCACCTCACCGTCGTTCAGGCCGATGCGCAAGTTGGCAGTAAGGTCGAGCTCACGAGCCAGATTGCGCAGCACACTCTGGAAGAAAGAGTCGATGGTCTCCACACGGAAGTAGCTGTAGTTATGGAGAAGATTGGTAAGTGCCAGACCAGCCTGTTTCTGTACGAATGCGGGCGAGACGTCCAACTCCGCACTTACCTTGTCGGCATAGTTCTTGGAAGAGGGCAGTCCGCGCCAGATGCCATAGAGCTGGCTCAGGATGCGCATCTTCATCTCCTCCGTAGCCTTGTTTGTAAAGGTGACGGCAAGGATCTGCCGATAAGCCTGCGGATTGCGCACCAACAGCTTGATGTATTCTGAAGCCAGCGTGAAGGTCTTTCCGCTGCCGGCACTTGCCTTATAGACGATTAAAGGTTTGTTCATGCAAAAAAAGTGAAGTCAATAGATGAATGATGACCTGTCTGCCCTACCCTCGCCTGCTACCAGCGACGGAACAGCTCGAAGGTGAACTTGGTGCCGAACTGCTGATACTGCAGGTTGAAGAAGCTGGCAAAGAGGCCCATCGAGAAATAGCGCGACGAGAAGCCATAGCCCAACTCGGAATAGGGACGGCTGTGCTCAATGAGCAGACCGCTCCAATAGAAGCGTTCCTGATCGACATAACGGCCCACAAAAGGCAAGAAAGCAGTAACCATGAGCGGCGACTCGAAACTGATGTTGCTGCGCACGTAGTATTGCGACTCGTTGTAAAGACGCGAGTCGAGAAGTTGGAAATCGCCCGTCCAGTCATCGTTCCAGCCTTCAGGCAGGTTGTTGTCGCGGAAGTTGGCGAAGTCGGTGAAGTAATTAGAGTTCTTGCGTGTGTAGAGACCGCCTCCAAGACGATAGTTGATGGTCGTCAGACTCGACATGTAGTATTTGTGGGAAATGTCCGTCTCCCAGCGTTCATAGTCAATAATGAAGCCGCTCATCTTGATGGCACGCTCATAATCGACGGTGAAGAGGGGACCCCTTTTCCAAGGTCGCACGTGGACACCCAACGAGGGAGCTAAGCTTCGATAGACGGTCGGTTTATTGAACATTTCCATCCCTGACGGGTTGTCGGCCTCACGCCGGTGATAGACGATACCCGCCTCGACGGTCAGTTTCTCCGAGACCTTGGTATTGTTATACAGGCGCCACTCTTCATCCTTAAACAGGTCTAAGTCAGCAGGCACCTCGGCAAGCCCGTTTTCATTCTTAATCTCATCTACCACTACCCCACTACCGATGCGGTTACCATTGCGCCACAACAGTTCCACGAAATTGTTTTTCTCATTGTCGTAGGAGTAGCGCAGCGGCACATTGAAATAGAACTGTTTCAACTTGAAGTTGTAACCGATGTTCGGATTGAAATAGATGCCAGAGTTCAGCCCCGTATAGTATTCAGCACAGAACTTCATCTTATAGGCAAAGCCCTTGCTGGCGCTATAGCTGATATACTGAGGTTCCAAAATAGGCGACAACTTCACGTAGTAGTCTGACGACTCCGCACGATGAGCCTGTAACAGGTGATCGCCAATGAGACTCCAGTCGAAATCACGGAAGAAGTTGTACTTCCGTGGTTTCTCTTCAGTTGACTCCGCGCTCGCCAAAGCGGTGGTGTCAGTCAACGCTAACGGTTGCGGGATGGAGTCCAGCATCTCCATCTGAAGGTTCAGCGAATCTTGCTGCGCTGCCAAGATGGCCGTTGAGTCGCGTTGCTCTATGATGAGAGCCGAGGTATCATTGAGTGCTGCAAGATAGGCTGAATCGTTGAGTTCATCAATCACAATGATGGTGTCAGGCTCTTCAACCACGGCCTCATAGCCCTCTGCCATCCGTTCTTCCTCAGCCAGCGCAAGACTATCGACATGCTCGTGCTTGACACCCCGACGCCCCTCGTGATACTCATAGAGTGCCAGTTCCTCAGCAGTCAGACTGATGGGGCGCACCGAGTCGATGAGCGCACGGTCGCCCTTCACGTTGACACTATCCGGCAGACGTATCGGGCAGTCGAACACGGCCTCGAACTCCGAGGTCACATGGTTGCCCATGAACTTGAAACTAATCTCCGAACGGCAATACTTGGGCATGAGCGACTGGCCACCAGACTCACCCAGCATGGCGATGGTGTGAAACTTGATCATGTCATACTCACCCTCGAAGCTCGCTTCGATGATGCGGCCTGTGTGCTCATTGATGGTGGCCACTCCCGACATGAGCTGCGTGTTCTTGACAAAACGCGGACGGAAATAGAGTCGCACAATGCCAGTACCCATACCTGATATGATGTAGCGGTAGTAGTGGCGGTTGTCTTTATGGAAGGGGGAAAGGATGTGATCGCCATAGACCAGCACATTGTAGAGACAGGGTGTCATAAACTCTGAGAGGATGGGCATGGTCTTACTGTTGCGCGGAATCGTAGTGTAGTACACCTGCGTCTCATGATCGAAGTCGTTCATCTCGTAATAGTGCAAACGTCCATACTGTTCGCTGAGGAAAGTTCGATCGCCGGTAGCGATGGTGTACATGTTAGGAATGAGCCAGAGTCCGAAATTGCGCTTGTGGGTTTCGTAGAGGAACTTACTATAGAAGTTGGTCGAGTAGCCGGTCAGTTCGTGGGCATAGTTTTTCTGGTAATGATACACACGGTTAAGTATCAGCGAATCAAGTGATTCTCTGGCACTGACACCCCCCACAAAGAGCATCAATAATATGCTAATTAGTACACGTGCGCAATTCACAGCCCCAAAATTACATATTTTTTCCGAAACTGATTACTAATTTTAAAAGAATTTACACTATAATTGCCGTTGTCTCGATTATTATCCGTAATTTTGCACCAAAATTGAATAAAATGCATGTCATTATTCATCAAAAAGTGACCAAAACAGCAAAAAAAATCACATAGAAGAAAATGTACAGAACAAAAACTTGTGGTGAGCTCCGACTCACCGATGCCGGCAGCGAGGTGAAGCTGGCCGGATGGGTGCAACGCACCAGAAAAATGGGCGGAATGACTTTCGTTGACCTGCGCGACCGCTACGGCATCACGCAGCTGGTGTTTGACGAGAGCGACGATGCTGCCCTGACCGAACGCGCCAACAAACTGGGACGCGAGTTCTGCATTCAGGTCACAGGCACGGTTCGTGAACGCGAGTCGAAGAATGCCAAGATGCCCACGGGCGACATCGAGATTGTGGCTCGCGAGCTGAACATCCTGAGCGAGAGCGTCACGCCTCCCTTCACCATCGAGGATAATACGGACGGCGGCGATGACATCCGCATGAAGTACCGCTATCTGGACCTGCGCCGCTCAGCCGTTCGCAAGAACCTCGAGTTGCGTCACCGCATGACCATTCTGATCCGCAACTTCCTCGACAACCTGAACTTCATCGAGGTGGAGACACCTATTCTCATCGGCTCCACGCCAGAAGGCGCCCGCGACTTCGTGGTGCCCTCTCGCATGAACCCAGGACAGTTCTATGCCCTGCCCCAGTCGCCTCAGACGTTGAAGCAGTTGCTCATGGTGTCGGGCTTCGACCGCTACTTCCAGATAGCCAAGGGCTTCCGCGACGAAGACCTTCGCGCCGACCGTCAGCCGGAGTTCACTCAGATTGACTGTGAAATGTCGTTCGTCGAGCAGGAGGATGTGCTCCAGATATTCGAAGACCTCGCACGCCATCTCTTTAAAGAGGTACGCGGAGTGGAACTTCCCCCACTCCAACGCATGACGTGGCATGAGGCGATGCGCCGCTTCGGCTCTGACAAACCCGACCTGCGTTTCGGCATGGAGTTTGTTGAACTGATGGACCAGCTGAAGGGCACGGGCACGTTCCCCGTGTTCAACGAAGCCAACTACATCGGCGGCATCTGCGTGCCCGGCTGTGCCGACTATACGCGCAAGCAGCTCGACCAGCTAACCGACTTCGTCAAGCGTCCGCAGGTGGGTGCCAAGGGCCTCGTCTATGTCAAGTTCAATGCCGACGGCACGGTGAAGTCAAGCATCGACAAGTTCTACGAGCCTGAGGTGTGGCAGAAAGTGAAGGAAGCAATGGGAGCCAAGGACGGCGACCTCGTGCTCATTCTCTCGGGCGACAATGCCAACAAAACCCGTGTACAGCTCTGCACGCTCCGTCTGGAGATGGGCGACCGTCTCGGACTGCGCGACAAGGATAAGTTCGTGTGTCTCTGGATTGTCGATTTCCCCCTGTTCGAGTGGAGCGACGAAGAGCAGCGCCTCATGGCTACTCACCATCCGTTCACGATGCCCAATCCCGACGATATTCCTCTGCTCGACACAGATCCTGCAAAGGTGCGTGCCGTGGCCTACGACTTCGTGTGCAACGGCGTCGAGGTGGGCGGTGGCTCACTCCGTATCCACGATGGTAAGTTGCAGGAGAAGATGTTCCAGATTCTGGGCTTCACGCCCGAACGCGCGATGGCTCAGTTCGGCTTCCTCATCAATGCCTTCAAGTACGGAGCACCTCCTCACGCTGGTCTCGCCTTCGGCCTCGACCGCTTCGTGAGTCTGATGGCTGGTCTCGACTCCATCCGCGACTGTATCGCCTTCCCGAAGAACAACTCAGGCCGCGATGTCATGCTCGACGCTCCTGGAACGCTCGATCCTAAACAGTTGGAAGAGTTGCAGTTACAGATTGACTTACGTCAAGAATAAGCCGTAAAGTGACACAAATAATTGTATATTAAAGAGGTAAGTGATAGAAAAAGTGTAATTTTGCACCCAAATAAATCTTTCACTTCAAAAAAGGTATTAATTATTTTAAGTTATTATGGCAGAAAAGAAAGCTACAACGAAGAAGGCTGCAACTGAGACCAAGGCTCCTGCAGCAAAGAAGGCTACCGCAACCAAGGCTGCTGCTAAGAAGGCAGAGCTTGCTGTAAACGCTGAGAACATTGGTTTCAAGGCTGGTGACGTTTATCAGACACTGGCAGCAGCTGAGAAGGCTCTCTCTGTAGAGGAGATTGCAAAGAAGGCTAAGATCTCGGCTGAGGAGACTCTTCTGGGTCTGGGCTGGCTCTTCAAAGAGGGTAAGTTGCTGAGCACTGAGGACAACAAGGTCGTTCTCGCATAAGCGAAGAAAAGAAAAGCTAAATCGATAAGAAAGAGGTCGGTAACATTTGTATTACCGACCTTTTTTAGTAGTCTGACACACATTCCGTCACCCCGCTCGGCCGCAGGACGCTTGCTACCAGCGGGACGCAAGAACACCCATCACCCAGCCCCCATGTCCTACGACCAGCAGATATTGAAAATTCTCTCCGAGGTTGGCGAGCGCGGCATCAGCGTGGCCTCGCTGGCGAAGCATGTCTATAATCTGAACACGACATTCTTCTCTACTCCCGACCTTCAGGACATCCACCAGTATGTCCAGCAATATCTGCTGCGCAACTCGAAGTCGTCGCAGTCGCTCATCGAGAGCACAGGACGTCGCGGCTACTACCGCCTCAACACCACCAACTCGCCCGATGCCCGCCAGTTGATGCTGAATTTCTATGACAGTCAAAACGAAGAGACTGACACCGATATCAATAAAGAAAACGAGAAGCCTCAACAAGACCTCTCGCTCAATCTTTTCCCTGACTTCTAAGCCTAAGCCGTCAGCCCCATTTCTTTTGCTTTCTGCAAGAGCAGTTGCATGAGCGGCTCACGCTCGTTTTCCACTTTATTGTCGAGCACGGCATCTTTCAGATACTGCTTCAGCGTGCCCACCTCACGCGAGGGCTGGAGATGAAACAGCTCCATAATCTCATTGCCGTCGATGACGGGCTGCAACAGACGTTTATAGTCCTTCACCTTCAGGTCGGCCAGTTTCTCACGCACCATATGGAAGTTTTCGAGGAACATCTTTTTCTTCACCTCGTTCTTCGATGTGATGTCGGCCTCGCAGAGCGTCATGAGGTCATCGATATCATCGCCTGCATCATTGAGCAGACGACGAACGGCAGAGTCGGTCACCTCGCTGTCGGCAATGACCTGCGGCCGCATGTGCATATCGACCAGTTTCTCCACATATTTCATCTCAGCGCCCATCGGCAGTTTCAGCCGTCGGAAGATGACAGGCACCATCTTCGCCCCAATATAATTATGGTTATGGAAAGTCCAGCCGATGGCAGGATCCCACCGCTTGGTCTTCGTCTTGCCGATGTCGTGGAGCAGGGCTGCCCAACGGAACCAGAGTTGGGTGTTGGGTGTTGGGTGTTGGGTGTTGGGGGATTGAGGGTTGGGCGTTTGACAATTATCCATCACCCGACACCCATCACCCATCACCTTAATTGCGTTCTCCAGCACTTCGAGCGTGTGATAGAAGTTGTTCTTATGCGCACGCCCGTTCCTTTGTTCTACGATGTCGAGAGCAGCCAGTTCTGGCAGGATGATCTGCAGCAGACCTGAGCGCTGCAAATCGACAAAGCCCTTGCTGGGATGAGGCGACATCATAATCTTATTGAGTTCCACTTCGATGCGCTCGCCACTCACAATCTTGATGCGGTCGGCCATTCGCTGCAGAGCCTCGAAAGTCTCATCTTCTATCTGAAAGTTGAGCTGGGTGGCAAAACGGATGCAGCGCATCATGCGCAGCGGGTCGTCGCTAAAGGTGATACCAGGGTCAAGCGGGGTGGCAATGATACCGTCTTCAAGGTCAGCCAAGCCGTTGAAGGGATCGACCAGCTCGCCGAAGCGTTCTTTGTTCAGGCAGATTGCCATCGCATTAATCGTAAAGTCACGACGGTTCTGGTCATCCTTCAACGTACCATCCTCTACAATGGGCTTGCGTGAGTCGTGGCTGTAGCTCTCCTTACGGGCGCCTACGAACTCCACCTCTATCTCGTCGTCAGCGGCTATTCTCTCACCTCTGCTCACTAACCTCTCACCTCTTACTTTCACTTGCGCCGTTCCGAAGTTCTTGAACACGGAGAGATGAGCTCGCTTGCCCAGCATGCGCTTCAGCTCAGAAGCCATAGCAATGCCGCTGCCTACCACCACGACATCAATGTCGTTAGAAGAACGCTCCAAGAAGATGTCGCGCACATAGCCACCCACCACATAGCATTCCACGCCCAAGCGGTCGGCCGCCTGACTGACCTGATGGAAGATGGGTTGGTCGAGAATCTCAGCCAATTCGTCGTCGGAATATAGTTTCATGAACGGTTGTTTTTTCTTTGAGGTGCAAAGTTACAACATTTTCTGCCAAACGGCAAGGGAAAAGCCTAAAAAAATTAAAGGCAGAGCAGGACGAGTGCCGTCAACGCGACCATGAGTACCTCAGCGATGCGGTTCACGCGGACGGCCTTTCTCATGTCGTCAGTAGTGAGCGGGCGAGGATTAGTACCGATGTAGGGTTTGGGAAAAAGCTGCCCGAAATAGTAGTGGGGCCCGCCGAAGCGACAGTCGAGGATACCTGCGAGCGCCGCCTCAGGATAGCCGCTGTTGGGCGAGGCATGGTTGCGACCGTACTTACGGACGAAAGAAAACAGTGGATAGTGAATAGTGAATAGTGAATAGTTATGATTAGCAAATGGTGAATAGCGATGATGATCCGGAAGGTGGAGAAGCCTGCAGATGTAACCATAACTATTCACTATAAACTGTAAACTATAAACTGAAAGTATCATCAATAACGCTGTAATTCTCGCAGGAATATAGTTGGCCACGTCGTCGATATGTGCCGCCCAGCAGCCGAAGTCACGGTAGCGCTCCGTCTTATAGCCGATCATCGAGTCGAGCGTGTTCACCATCTTATAGGCCAGCATGCCGGGCACGCCCAGCACGGCCAACCAAAACAGCGGTGCAATCACGCCGTCGCTCAGGTTCTCGGCCAATGTCTCCAGTGCCGCCGTACGCACCTCCTGCGCCGACAACTCTGACGTGTCGCGCCCCACGATGCGAGCCACCTGCCGCCTACCCTCCTCCAGACTACGGTCGAGGGCAAGAAACACCGCCCGCACCTCGCGAATCAGCGTCGTGCCTGCCAGGCAGTAGAAAACAGCAAAAAAATCGAAGAAAAGCCTCACCCCCATCCCCTCTCCAAAGGGCGAGGGGAGTATATAGAGATAGTGGCGCAAACATACGGTGGCAACATAGACAAAGGAAATCAGGAAAAGGGCCATCAGCGCCCCCTTCAGCTTACGGTGGCTGCCTTTGTTGAGCCGATGCTCAAAAAAGGCAATGGCCTTGCCGAACCACACGATGGGGTGCGGCAGACGGGCTGGGTCGCCAAAAACCAGGTCAAGCAGCCAACCGATGAGCAATGAAAGTGCATTTATCATATATCAGTTCTTGCGGCCGTTTATCATTTATCATTTCTTGCGGCCGTTTATCATTTATCATTTATCATTTTTCATTTAGGACGAAGTCCGCAATAGCCTCCACCAGTGCATCGTTCTCTGCGGACGTCTGCGACGCGATGCGGAAGTGGTGAGGCGTGAGGTCTTTGAAGTTAGAGGCATCGCGGATGAGCATGCCATGCTTTCGGGCCAGATAGTCCTTCAGCTGGGCAGCGGTGTGACCGGCCAGTTCGCAGAGCATGAAGTTGGTACGGGTATCATCCACGGTGATTCCCTCAATCTCCTGTAGCCGACAGCGCAGCCGCTGCGCCTCCTTCAGGTCGGGCTTAAGGGGCTGGCCGTGACTGATGAGATACTTGCCCGCCTCAATAGCCAGCGCATTGACCGACCAGGGGCGCAGGTTCTGACGCAGGAGCGCCGTCAGCGACCCATGAGCCGTGATATAACCGATGCGAAGGCCTGGCACGCCGTAAGTCTTCGTCAACGAATGAAGCTGAATAACGTTTCTCATCCTGACAGCCTCCTTGGCAGTGAGCATCACGGTATCGGTGTAGTCCTCATACGACTGGTCGATTGCGAGCAGGTCGTCCTGCTTGGCAAAGCGTTTGATGTCGTCCAAGGAAAACACATCGCCCGTAGGGTTGTTCGGATTGCAAATCCAGCGTATGGTGTGATTTGACATCGGGGGAAACATCAGGCAGGCATCCTCATACTCGCTGAACGAGGGAGTCAGCAACTGATAGCGATAGCGGAAGGTCTGCGCCACGAGATAGATGGCGTCAGTAGCCCCATTGGTCACGATGACACATTCGGCTGGGATGCCCAGCTTCTTGGCAATCATCTGCTCCAGCGACCAAGCCTCAGGCTCGGGATAGTTGGCAATGATGTCAAGCCTCGACGCCAAATGGGCTTTCAAGGCCGTGAGGTCGGCATGCAGACAGATATTGCTACTGAAATTGCAGCGCAACTCGCCATACTGATAAATATCGTCGCCATGTCCCCTAATCATAATTGTCAATTCTCAATTTTCAATATTTGATAGATTCGGTCCATATCAACATACTGGCGCACGTGGTCAGCCAGCTTGTCGTATTGTGCCTCTTTAAAGTCGGCATAGCTTTGCACAGGAGCAGCGCCAACGGCTTTGTCCTTGAGCAGATAGTCGATTACGGGCGCATTGTCGAGCAGTCCGTGGATATAGGTGCCCAGGCAGTGGTCGGTCTGCAGGATAAGCTCATCGGTATCGCTCACGCCCTGGTGAATCTCGTAGCCCTGACACTCCTGTCCCTCAAAGGTGAAGGTCACCTGCCGGGTGGCTTTCTCCTTCGTCATCGTTGTGTGAATAGGCAGAAGACCGAGACCTGGCAAACTCATGATGCTGCCCTCGATGCCGTCGGGGTCTTCCACCGTCAGTCCCAGCATCTGGTAGCCTCCACAGATGCCCACCACCATCTTCCCATCGCGATGGGCACGCAGGATGGCCTGGGCGCAGCCGTTACGGCGCAATTCCAAGAGGTCGTCGAGTGTACTTTTCGTGCCGGGCAGGATGATGATATCGGCACGTCCGATGTCGGCAGTATTATTCGTATAGAAAAGGTTGACGCGAGGGTCGCGTTCCAGCGTGTCGAAGTCGGTATAGTTGCTGATGTGGCGCAGCAGCACCACCGCCACATTGAGTTGAGAGTGGAGCGTTGAGAGTTGAGCGTTCTTGTAAGCAAGACTTACGCTATCCTCCTCCTCGATATAGATATCTTTGTAATAAGGCACAACACCCAGCACAGGTACGCCGCAGAGATCTTCCAACATCCGTCGGCCCTCGTCGAAGAGCCGCATGTCGCCACGAAACTTATTGATGATGATGCCCTTGATGAGCTGTCGGTCCTCAGGTGACTGCAGCATGATGCTGCCATAGACCGAGGCAAACACACCGCCACGGTCAATATCGCCCACCAGTATCACGTCGGCCTTTGCATGCCGCGCCATCGACATATTCACCAAGTCGCGGTCACGCAGGTTAATCTCAGCAATGCTCCCTGCCCCCTCCATCACAATCGGGTTATAGCGGGCGGCGAGACGGTCAAAGGCAGCACACACTTCCTGACGGAATTGAGAATTGAGAGTTGAGAATTGAGCGCTCGACCTTTGGTCGCTTGCTACCGCAGGGACGCAAGAATTATGATTACCTTTGCGCCAATAGTCATACGCATCTTTATTACCAAGAGGCTTGCCGTTTAGCACCACCTGACTCGTATGGTCAGAACTGGGTTTCAGCAATAGCGGATTCATGTCCGTGTGACAGGGAATGCCCGCAGCTTCAGCTTGCACGGCTTGCGCGCGACCTATCTCCAGTCCATCTGGTGTGGCGTATGAATTGAGTGCCATATTCTGCGCCTTGAAAGGTGCTGGCGCATAGCCATCTTGACGGAAGATACGACAGAAGGCAGCAGCAAGAATGCTCTTGCCCACGTCGCTGCCAGTGCCGGCCAGCATCACAGGGTGAAGTCTTAGTTCAGAGTTCATAGTTCAAAGTTCATAGTTATAGAGATGGGTGTAACTAGCTAAAACATTCTTATATCTGAGCACAGGGGTAGGCACAGGATCGCCCTTGGCATTATAGACCTGAGTGACAGACAACGGAGTAGCGATGAACTGCGAATAATGGAACTCATGCCCTCTGTATTCCTGGCCGTCCAGCACAAAGCGGCGGTAGCCCAGCGTAAGCTTACGGTCAGCCTTGCGGGCGGTAATCCTGTAAGGCAGCACACCACACATCGGCCACTCGCCCTCATCCGTCACGATGCTTTGGCAGAGATACATCATGCCACCGCATTCGGCTACCACTCGCCCACCCTGCTCCGCATAGTCGCGAATGGCCTGTCGGCAGGCTTCATTCTTCACCAGTGCCTCCACATGCTTCTCAGGATAGCCGCCCGGCAGATAGAGCAAATCGATATCGTTCAAATCGGGCACCTCCGTTTCCGGATCGAAAAAAGCTACGTGTCCGAAGCGGTCCATTGTCTCCTGATAGAGAAAAGAAAACGACTCGGCATTGCGGGCGATGAGGACCGAACATTCCCTCCTTGGGAACAAATCATTCCCACCTTGGGAACAAAGCTTTCCCACGTTGGGAACATTTAGTTGGGTTAGGCCAGCCCAATCGACGTTTGCCTCCAGAAGTCGAACAAGTTCCTGACTCTCTGCCTTTTCCGAGAAGTCAAGTCCCAGATAGCGCGAGCCTTGTTCCAGTTCGGGACGCTTCGGCAGACAGCCGAAACATTTGATGCCGAGGTCGTCGCAAACCTGCTGGAGCATCTGGGCATGACGTTCACTTCCCACCTTATTATATATAACACCTGCGATGTACAGGTCTTCCCTGAAATGAATGAAGCCAGAAAGCAGCGCCGCCATAGAATAAGCCGCACTCTTCGCATCGACCACCAGTACCACGGGAACGCCCAGAACTTGGGCGATTTCGGCTGACGAGCCCTTGTCACGGTCGTAGCCGTCGAAGAGTCCCATCATACCCTCCACGATACACGCATCGGCATCCTCGCCATAATGGGAAAAAAGTGCTTGCACATGCGCTGGCGTAGCCATGAACGTATCGAGGTTAACGCTCGGTCTGTGGCACACCGCTGTGTGGAACTTCGTGTCGATATAGTCGGGGCCACATTTAAACGGCTGAACGTTATATCCTTTCCTCGTCAACAACGCCATCAGCCCTCGGGCAACCGTTGTTTTGCCAGAGCCGCTGGTTGGTGCTGCTATCATGAAACTTGTTTTCATTGGGGCAAAGGTAAAAAAAATAATTGATTATATGCCGATATTCGTAAAAAAGTTGTACCTTTGTCGCCAAAAATCGGCAATCTGGTGGCTGATGCCGCCACGATGTAAGGGAATCCGGTGAGAATCCGGAACTGTACCTGCAGCTGTAATCCCCTTTAAATAGGGTCTGCTTGTATAACGCCACTGGGAAATTGAAGATGATTCATCGGAGATGGACCGGGAAGGTAAAGCAGGCTGGGGAGAGTCAGAAGACCTGCCGAAAAAGGACTGGGTTCGGCGCAAAGCGTCAAGCCTGCCTAAAAAACAAAAAAGAGTGCGCACAGGAAAATGCGCTACGTAAAGCATCGTTTATGAGAAGAATCATTCTTGGGATGATTTTCTTGTGTCTTGCCCATTTGTCGATGGCGCAGCACAAGTTGCTCACCGACTCCCTGCAGGAGGTGGTGGTGACTGGTACTGGCACTCAGCATCTGCTCAAGGATGCGCCGGTGCAAACCGAGGTCATCAGCCGCCGCCAACTGCAGCAGTATGCTGGGCGCTCCATTCAGGACATCCTCTCTGGTCTGACCGCCAGCTTTGCCTTCAACGAGAGCGACATGGGTTCACAAATGCAGATGAACGGCTTGGGCAACTCCTATATCCTCATACTGGTCGATGGCAAACGCCTGCACGGCGACAATGGCGGCGACAACGACCTGGGACTGATCGACCCCCACAACATTGAGAAGATTGAGATTGTGAAGGGTGCCTCGTCGGCGCTCTACGGCTCTGACGCCATCGCGGGCGTCATCAACATCATCACGAAGAAGCACCGCGATCAGGGACTATTGTTTGAGAACACCTCGCGCGTAGGCAGCTATGGCGACATCCGCCAACACGACGGTCTCGCCCTGAACTTCGGTAAGCTCTCGAGCTACACCAACTTCCAGTTGCAGCACAGCGACGGTTGGCAGAACACCTCGGAGGAAGCGCCTTCGCAGACGGAGTATCACATTACCGACTCGCGCAACAAGACCGTGAACCGCTATACCAACTGGCAGGTTTCCGAACGGCTCACCTACCAGTTAACGAAGCAGATTGAACTCTATGCCGACGGCTACATCTACTGGAAGCGCATCTACCGTCCCTGCGGCCATCATCCGGGTGTCGATGTCAAGACCTACGACCTGCAGTACGACAACGCTGCGGCATCCGTAGGCGGCAAATGGAAGGTTAACAGCAAGGATGTCATCACGCTCGACGCCGACTGGAAACGCCACGCCTACTATTACACTTTCACCGACACCACGCTGACTGACGGCTACATCAACGGCGTCTTCACCAACTATTTCCCTTGGTTTCCCGGACAGCGGGAGCTGCAGAGCGACCAACGCCTGTTGAACGTAAGTATGAAAGGTGTCTTCTCATTGCCCTACGACCAGCAGCTGAGCGCAGGTGTGGAGTACCGTCACGACTGGCTGAAAGCACCGATGCGCGTGCTGGGTGGCAAGACAACCGACAATACAGGAGCCATCTATGTACAGGACGAACTGTCGCTGCTCGACCCACTCTACCTGACGGCAGGTCTCCGACTGACACGCAATGAAGGCTTTGGCACACGACTGACCCCGAAGGTGTCGGCCATGCTCAAGGTGGGCGACCTGCGACTGCGGGCGACATGGAGCCAAGGCTTCAAGACGCCTACGCCCAAAGAGTTGCACTACCAATATGTAAAGAACATGAACGGTGTGTATCTCTATCTGGGTAATAACAACCTGAAGGCACAGACCTCGAACTACTTCGGCGTGAGTGCCGAATATACCATCGGTCGCCTGACGCTGACGCTCTCGCCCTATTACAACAAGGTGAACGACATGATCACCCTAGTGACCATCCCCACCAGCGAGGCACCGGGCGACCTGATCATCCAGTACGACCCGAAACGGGTGCGACAGTATCAGAACATGGAGAGTGCCAAGACGCGTGGCGTTGACTTCACCGTGCGCTATCAGGCGCCGCACTTCACCCTCGGTGGCTCTTACAGCTATTTGGACACGGAAGCCAACCAATACGACACGGAGAACGAGGTGATGCACAACGTGACCATCGACGGCATGGCACACCACAAAGCCAATTGGTACGCCACATGGAACCACGACGTCTGCCGCAACTACCAGTTGGGGATCGGCCTCTACGGACGCATGTCGTCAAAGCGCTACTATCAGATCGACGGCGACGGCAAGGGCTATCAGCTCTGGCGTCTCAGCACCACCCACCAGCTGGGCAAGGCCCTGCGCGTAGAGGCTGGCATTGACAACATCTTCGACTATGTCGATACCACGCCCCACGGCCTTCACCTCGGCACGACCACAGCAGGCCGCACCGTCTATGCCTCGCTGATCCTGCGCCTACATCAAGGAAAGAAAATGAATCTAACAAATAACACTAAGTCTAACTTTAAACAACAAAATGATGAACAAGATTAAGTTTACAATGATGGCCATGGTTGCTTTCCTGGCCAGTGCAATGTTTACTGCCTGTGGCAGTGACGACGACGACCCTGCTTCAAATGCAGAGCTCTATCAACAGACGGTCAACAATACCGTGAGCAGCCAGAAGAAGAGCGACAAGGCCATTCTGCTCGTGGCTTTCGGCTCTACATGGGAACAGGCTTATGACACCTTCGACAAGATTACCGCCGAGTATAAGGAGAATTTCCAGGGATGGGACATCTATCTTTCCTTCTCCAGCGCCATCTGCATCAATAATGCCCGTTCTGGCGAGAATGTGGCTCCACGCGACTTCTTCTCTCCTGAACACTGGCTCACCGCTATCGGCAAGGCTGGCTACAAGCAGATTGTCGTACAGTCGCTGCAGGTGATTCCCGGTGAGGAGTACAGAAACGTGCGTGACATCTTTGTGAAGAACTTCATGAACAACCATCACAACGACTTCACCACGGCCTATATGAAGAGCATCGACCGTCAGGTGGTGATGGGCCTTCCCCTCATGGCTGAGGAGATCGACGCCAAGAACCTCGCCACCACGCTGAACCAGGAGGCCGACGTGAAGGCAGCCGTCGAGAAGGGCCTCGCAGTCTTCATGGGTCACGGTAACCCTGAGAGCAAGGACTACTACGGAGGTAACATCCGCTACCTGCAGCTGGAGGATTACCTGCGCGAGCTCAACCCGAACTACTACGTCGGAACGGTTGACATGGACGACACCTACGCCGAGAACGTGCTGGAGCACATTGCAGGCGGTACGTTCGACTATCAGGTGGGCGACATCACCAAGACCGTCAACTACGCTGCCAACAGCAGCAAGGCTGCCCAGCTGTTCGTGCTGATGAGCATTGCCGGCGACCACGCCCACAATGACATGGCCGACGATGAGGATCCCAAGAGCTGGTACTCACTGTTCAACAAGGCCGGCATCGAGACAGCCGCCTACGAGACGAACGTCACCGAGGCTTGCTGGAGCAAGTACAAGGCTGGCGATGAGTACATCCCCGCTTTGGGTGAGCGCGCCGCCGTTCGTAAGCTGTGGATGAACCACACGCGCGAGGCTATTAGCAAGTTAGGCACCGACGAGGCATTATCTACGCCGACAACAGAGCCTGACGAAGAATAAACATCTAAATCAAAGCATACGTGTATTATTATATAAGTTCATGGAAGAGGGTGCTGTCGGGAGACAGCATCTTCCTCCTTTTTTCATTTTTCTTTCTCGCCTTACTGCCCTCAACGGCGAAGGCACAGATTCATACCACCGAAGCAAAAAGCGACTCCTCCATCGCGAGCCGCACACACAACCTGAATCCTATCGTGGTCACCGGCTCGGGCCATCACCAGCGACTGAAAAGCACGGCGACGCCTGTGCGCGTACTCGGCAGTCAGGAGATACAGGAGCAGGGCATCAGCACCTTCGACGGTGTACTGACCCGCATGATGCCGCAGGCCTCAATGGCTCCCAACTCGATGGGCACCTTCCTCCGCCTGAACGGACTGGGCAACAAGTACATCCTCATTCTCATCAACGGTCAGAAACTCTCGGGCGACATCTCCAACAATGTCGATCTGAACCGTATCAACATGGCGCGCGTGAAGCGCATTGAGGTGCTCGATGGTGCCGCCTCATCGCTCTACGGCAGCGACGCCATCGCAGGCGTCATCAACATCATCACCGACCAACCCACCCAGAACCTGGTCAGCGTCACCAGCGACACGAGGGTGAGCGGTCACGGTGTGCTTACCGAGGCCGTCAACCTCGACATCTCCAAGAACGGACTTGGCTCCTACACGTCGTTCGTCCACGACCGAGCCGACAGCTACCGCACCAACGACATGGAATACGTGAAAGGCTCAGACACCGACACGCAACCCACGATCGCACCACTTTTCACGGGCTATCGCTCGAACCTCTTCAGTCAGAAACTCACCTATGCCCCACATCGCCAATGGGCCTTGAATGCAGGCATTGACTATTCATACAAGATCACCGACCGTCCCGAAACGCGTTCCGACATCACGGGCGGCACCGACTACGAGATGCGCTACAAAGGGCTGCGCTGGAACCTCGGCGGCATCTACAAATTCTCCGGTCGCAACTCGCTACAAGCCGACTTCACCGTTGACCGTTTCCGCTATGGCAAGGAGTACGACGTGGCCACCAAGGTCTTTGCCGTAGGCGACTACGTCCAGTCGAAGAAGCAACGCACCATGGAGGGCAATCTCAAAGCCATCCTCGACCTTCCCGCCCTTTGGGGAGACAACCGCGGCAATTCCACCACCATCGTCGGTGCCAACTGGCGCAGGGACAACCTCACGGCCACCTCGGGCAACATCGACCAGCACGTAACCACGCTGGCCGCCTACGCCCAACATGAGCAGCGTTTTCCCGTAGGCCGAGGCACCGTCTCGGCCACCCTCGGTCTCCGCTACACCCATCACGAGGCATTCAACAACCACTTCACCCCCAAGGCCACGCTGATGTATAGCATCGGCCCCGTGAACCTGCGTGCCACCTACTCGGCGGGGTTCCGTGCGCCAGGCCTGGACGAACTCTACTATCATTACTATTCCGTCAACCGGGGCAAACCGCAAATCAGCTTCGGCAATCAGAACCTAAAACCCGAGAAGAGCCACTATTGGGCGATGAACATAGAGTATCGCACGCAGCAACTTGCCGTGAGCCTGACGGGCTATCTGAACCGCATCAGCGACATGGTGGTCAAGCAGAATATCGACGTTGACAACACGTCGCTGACCATGCTGCGTAGCGAGTTCCCCGAGATGACCGATGCCGAGGCATCGAAGCTGGTGAGCTATGCCCTATATCAGAACAGCGACAAGGGCGACGTGAAGGGTATGCAACTGAACCTCTCGGCCAATATCACCCGTGAGTTGAATCTCTCGGCTAACTATGCCTACACCTATGCACGCACCAAGACAGGTGACGACTGGACGCTCCTAGAACGCAGCATCCGCCATGCGGCTACCATTGCCCTCAACTACCATCATAATTGGCGGCGATACGGGTTGAACGTCAACCTCAACGGTCGCTTGCAGTCAAAGACCTACTACACTGGCACTTACGAAGATGCTCCCGGCTATGGCATCTGGAACCTGCATACCACCCACCGTCTCGACATGGTGAAATGGGCACACATAGAACCCAGCCTTGGCATCGACAACATCTTCGACCGTGTAGATCGTCGCATCGACTCCAGCACTCGCAAATACGCCCTCTTCAGTCCTGGCCGCATGGTCGTGGCAGGACTGAAGATCAAGTTCTCCGGCACTCGTAGGTAGAACTACGTTGCTCGTTAGGCAGCCCCCCTTCGGAAGATGATGACCTTTTTGGTATAATTAGTGTTTGCTGAATAATATCTAACGCTTTGAATATTAGTAATATATAACATATTTTCTTCTTTTGTTTAACAAGAAATGAGTACCTTTGGGTGTTAAAAGTCATATAGGAATGAAGTATTACACACCACAGCACA
>JAEEGL012197121.1_pt1 | contig 24515 bp, 37 predicted proteins | sample 9134231 | NCBI WGS metagenome assembly JAEEGL01 (sample SAMN16246548, study PRJNA631951) | gut metagenome | biome: gut microbiome; feature: rumen; material: fiber-attached | host: Bos | place: Iran: Karaj | collected 2018-10
CGCGGGCTTTTTCGGAATCGCCCGAGGCAGCGGTATAAAGATAGTCGGCAAGGGCAAGAGCGTCTCGATAGAGGCGGCCCGCGAGGAGGGCAGGGGAGCCTTCGACAGGCTCATGGCCTTCGCCGCGACTCTTCCCTTCGCTAACACCGACGCCAAAGACGCGATCGATTTCTACAACAAATATCTCAGCGAGGACGGCGTCAGGGAGAATTTCAAGCTCCAGCCCTCGATGGCGGGGCTTACCGTCCTTTCGATAGAGGCTACGGAAGGGGTCTTCCTCGTCCGCCTCTCCGCCATGTACACGGCGCCCCTCAGGGAGGAAGACGTACTCGGAGCCATACGCCCGGCAGCCGACGACTACGACGTCGGGATACTAATGCCGGAAGCCTGAGCATTGACACCCCTCCCGATATAAAGTAGAATATGATAACAAGTAGTCGGATCGTGAAAGGTCTGACCGATCGGCCGCGTGTGACGCGGTCTTTTTGCTAAGGAGGTAGACATGAAGAATAAGCTTATTGCTCTGCTTCTGATCCTCGTTCTCGTCCTTGGAGCTCTCGCGGCCTGCGGACAGAAGGAAGAGGAGCCCAAGCAGCCCGAGCAGCCCGAAAAGCAGGAAGAGCCTGCAAAGGAGCCTGAAAAGGAGCCTGAACCCCAGGGCAATCTGCGAAAGACGACCACGAGCCAGGCTGAGAACGCTCTTAGAGCGGTCATAAACAGCGATCTTCACACCATCGATCCGCATCACGCCTCGGTCGATAACGAAGTCAGGATCGCCGGTCTCATCTACGACTCCCTGATGCAGCAGGACGAGGACCTTAACTGGGTACCGATGGCCGCCTTAAGTATCGAGCCGAACGAAGACGGTACGGAAGTCCTTGTTACGATGAGGGACGACATCGTCTTCGCCTCCGGGGACAAGCTCTGCGCCGAGGACTTCGCCTACTCGCTCGCGAGATGCGAGAATTCCGTGCAGATGCCGACCTACCTGTTCGACACCACCAAGATCGAGCCGATAGACGACACCCACTTCAAGTGGTTCTTCCCCGCTGAAGGCCTCGATTACTTTACCCTCGCCGACTACGCGAACGCTCTGATCCTGTTCAACAAGTCCTTCTGTGAGCAGATCATAAGCTCTCCGGGTGAAGACATGCTCTTCAACGTCGACGGAAGCGGCCCGTACAAGCTCGAGAGCCCGCTTTCCGCCGGTATACACGACGTGACGATGATCAGGAACGAATACGCCTGGGACAAGGTATCCATCGACAAGATCTATCTGAAGTATCTGTCCGGCGACTATGAGATGGCCTTCGAGGCAGGAGATCTCGATTTCACCGGCTACTCTTCGGATACCGTCGAGACGGCGAGAGCCTTCGACAACGTCGACGTCATGACGAACTTCTCAGGGTATACCTATATGTTCATCCTGAATTGCTCGGAGAATTCCCCGTTCCACGATCCTATCCTCCGCGAGGCGATGCAGTACGGCTTCGACAGAGAGGTAGCCGGTATGGTAGCCTGCAACAACAACGGACAGGTAGCCTGGACGCTGGCGACCCCGGCCTGCAAGAACTGGTCCGACTGCGTTCCTCACAGGGACATCGACCAGGATAAGTGCAGGGCGATGATGCAGCAGGCGGGCTATTCCGAAGCCAATCCCTGCAAGATCGTGCTGTTCACGATGTCCACCCCCAACTGGATCTCCACTCTCGAGATCCTCAAGGAAGAGCTCGATACCTGCTACTTCGACTGCACTATCGAAGAAGCGGCGGACACCACCCGCTATTTCAGCGGTGATTTCGACGTAGCGATCATAGGTATCAACCTGGCGAACAACCTCAACTCCTACGGAGCTATGTTCGACGCGAACGCCGGATTCAACCTCGCAATGTACACCGAGGACGACGCTCCGGCCATCTATGACGAGTTCCTCCACATCGACAGCCCCGAGTCCGGAGCCAAGGCCCTTCAGCACTTCGACGCGACTAACGCCTATATTCCGCTCTCGTACGTATCCAGCCACTTCGCCTGCGACTCGAACCTCGATCCGGGTCCCTACATCAACGGTTACGATTATCGTAAGATGCACTGGAAGAACTAGCGCGGAGCAATTAACAGTAAGAAAGAGCCGGCCCGAAAGGGCCGGCTCTTATTATGCACGCGGGAGGGGCATTGAGCTTTAGAACGACGCGAGTATCCCGGGCGTAATATCTTTCGCTATGAGAGAGGCCAGCTCGGCTGTATTCTCAAAGTCTTCGTACGCCGTGATCCCGCTCGCGCTGTGTATGTATCTTACGGGGACTCCCGCGACCACCACCGGGACTCCGTTCCCGCTCAGGCTCACGACGGCGCCGTTGTTTCCGCCGCCTTCGCGTACGGAGGCCTGGGCTTTGATCCCGTATTCTCCGGCCTTATCGAGGACCCAGCGCTGAAAGCGCGGCGAGCATATCACGGTATTGTCCATGTAGCGGAACATCGGGCCGCATTTCAGCGCGGTCTGTATCGCGTAGCTCTCCGTGAACGTGTCGTCCGCGGGACATCCCTCGAAGCATATCGCGATGTCGGGCTTTACCTTGTTCACGGCGACCTCGATCCCGCGGTCGCCTACCTCTTCCTGGGAGGAGATCACGCCGACCACGTCGAAGGGCAGGTCAAGACCGTCGAGCTTGCGCAGAGCCGCTATCATCGCCGCGACGCCTATGCGGCAGTCGAAGGCCTTCCCGAAGAAGAGGCCGTGTTTTTCGTCGAATTCGCATACTGTCGCGGGAACAACGGGTTCTCCTATAGCCGCGCCGAATTCGTTTACCGCTTCTTCCGCGCTGCGGGCTCCTATATCGATGGTAAAGTCGTGAAGGTCGAGGGAGGGTTCGGCCTTCTTGTCTGCAAAGTGGGGCGGTTTAAGGCCTATCAGGCCGCGGATGTAGCTTCCGCCTGCGGTCCTTACCCGCACCTCGGTCGAAGCGAACCCTCTGTGGTCCATACCGCCTAGCTTTACGAAGCGCAGGGTCCCGTTGGGCTTGATCGAGTGGATCATGAATCCGACCTCGTCGCCGTGGGCGTCGAACATCAGTACGGGTTTGTTTCCGTCGTGGTTCTTCCTGTAGATGTAAAGGTTCCTGAGCTTGTCCTCCTCGAAGGAGCATATATCTCCGAGCTCATCTCTCGCGATCGCGAGGACCTCGTCTTCGAAGCCCGAAGCCCCGAACGCGTCGGAAAGAGCCTTTATCATTCTTACGTTTTCCGCTTTGTAGTTCATCTGAACGCCTCCTTATCCGGTCATATGTATGGTATCTGACGATACCCATCACATACTATACTAAGCCTTACACTGTAAAAGTCAAACACGGCAGAACACCGGGATAGCGCGCGCCGGATACCCTATATCTTGTATTCCGGAGGCGTTGCTACACTATGGGTAGAGGGCCGGAATATCTTCGGCGTATGAGCCGGGAGGGCGGTGATGGAACGCCCGGGACAGTTGTCAAGTTCCCGCGTTTTCCGCCCAGGCCGGTAAACCCCCGTAATGCCCTAAATTGCAGCGTTTAAGGCTCTCAAAAAAACTTTTGAAAATCGTGAAAAAGTGCTTGCAATTCAAAAATCGTTGCAGTATTATATCCCTGCTTGCTTAAGGCAGGGAAATGGTCGAATTATGCCCAAAAGCGTTGATTTCAAGCCATTTCCGGCCCGCCAAGACGCAGAAAGTTGCTGTGCTATCAGGTAATTTCTGCCGAGAATTGTCCGTCCCAGAGACGGGCGAAGGAGTTCTCGCGATTTTGTTTTGAGTACGAAATTAAGGAACACCCGGAAGCGTGTTCCGAATCGCGGACCCGGGGCAAAAGCGGGAAACAGACCTCGCACAGAATAGCGAAAATGTGCGAAATCAACAGCGGAGCGAGCCGAGGGACAGGGCTGAAGCCCCGAAGCCGAAGCGAAGCCGCCGCCAGAGCAAACAAGGAGGAAAACGAATCAATGAGTAGTCAGAAAATCAGGATCAGACTCAAGGCCTATGATCACACCGCTCTCGACCAGTCGGCAGCAAGAATAGTCGACACCGCCAAGAGAACGGGCGCCGAAGTGAGCGGACCCATCCCTCTCCCCACCGAGAAGGAAGTCGTTACGATCTTAAGGGCGGTCCACAAGTACAAGGACAGCAGAGAGCAGTTCGAGCAGAGGACCCACAAGAGACTGATCGACATCCTCAACCCGACCCCCAAGACCATGGACTCGCTGATGAAGCTCACGATGCCCGCGGGTGTGGATATCGAGATCAAGCTGTAAGTGCCGGAAGTAACGATAGATTACCATGGACTTAGTATGATTACCGAAAAGTAATCCGCTGTAAGAACAAGGAGGAAAAACATGAAGACGATTTTAGGGAAGAAGGTCGGAATGACCCAGATCTTCTCCGAGAACGGAGAGATCATCCCGGTGACCGTGATCCAGGCCGGCCCCGTCGCCGTGACCCAGATCAAGACAGTCGATACCGACGGCTATGAAGGCGTACAGATCGGTTTCGAAGACAAGAAGGAAAACAGGACCAACAAGCCCGAGCAGGGCCACTTCAAGAAGGCGGGAGTCGCCGTAAAGAAGTATCTCGCGGAGTTCAGACCCGATGAGGGCGAGACCTACGAGCTCGGACAGATAATAAGCGTAGCCGATTTCCCCGAAGGAACGCTGCTCGACGTAACGGGTACTTCCAAGGGTAAGGGAACTCAGGGAAACATCAAGCGCAACCACCACGCCAGAGGACCTATGACCCACGGTTCAAAGCACAAGAGACTCCCCGGAGGTCTGGCCGCTTCGACTTATCCCTCGAGAGTATTCCGCGGAAGACCGGCTCCCGGACGTACCGGAAGAGATACGATCACCGTTCAGAACCTCAAGCTGGTCAAGGTGATCGCGGACAGAAACCTGATGCTCGTAAAGGGCGCTGTTCCCGGAAACAAGGGCGGACTTCTCCGTATCAGATTTGCTGTCAAGGGACAGGAAGCCAAGTAAGGGCGGAAAGGAGGAAGTCAAATGGCAACAGTTAAAGTGTTAACCGCGGCTGGCAGCGAAGCCGGCACCATCGAACTCAATGATGCGATCTTCGCGATAGAGCCGAACGAATATGCTGTCCAGGCAGTCGTAAAGAACTACCTGGCGAACCAGAGACAGGGTACCCAGTCTGCCAAGACGAGGGGCGAGGTCCGCGGAGGCGGCAGAAAGCCCTTCCGTCAGAAGGGGACCGGCCGTCACAGGCAGGGAAGCACGGTCGACCCGACCCAGGTCGGAGGCGGCGTAGCCTTTGCCCCCAAGCCCAGAAGCTACAGGTACACGGTGCCCAAGAAGGTGAGGAGGCTCGCGATGTTCTCGGTCCTCTCCGCCAAGCTCTCTGAGGAGAACCTCATCGTGGTCGACGAGCTGAAGTTCGAAGAGCCCAAGACCAAGGCCATGATAAAGGTCCTCGCTGATCTGAAGGCCCAGAAGAAGGCCCTGATCGTGACCGCCGAGAAGGATGAGAACGTCGTGAGAAGCGCGAACAATATCCCCGGGATCATGACCACCACCACAGGACAGATCAACGTATACGATATCCTGAACCACACCAGCCTCATCCTCACGAAGGAAGCTGTGCAGAAGATCGAGGAGGTATATGCGTAATGAGAACTCCTTATGACGTACTGTTAGAACCCATCATCACCGAAAAGAGCATGGATGACGCGGCGGCGAAGAAATACACCTTCAAGGTCGCGCTGGACGCGAACAAGTCCGAGATCAAGGCTGCCGTCGAAGAGGCCTTCGGCGTGGAAGTGATAAGAGTCAACACCACCAGATGCGTTGGCAAGAAGAAGAGACAGGGAATGAGCGTTGGAATGACTTCTCCTTATAAGAAGGCCATCGTCACCCTCTCCGAGAACAGCAAGAGCATCGAGTTCTTCGAAGGACTCTAAAGTAGGAGGAAATCGAAATGGGAATCAAGAAGTATAAACCGACTACTCCGGGCTTAAGAGGAATGACGGTCTCCACCTTTGAGGAGATCACGAGCTCGAAGCCCGAAAAGTCACTCACAGTGACTCTCAAGAAGAACGCGGGAAGAAACAACCGCGGGACCATCACCGTCAGACATCAGGGCGGCGGTACCAGACATAAGTACAGGATCATCGATTTCAAGCGCAACAAGGACAACATCCCCGCGACCGTAAAGACCATCGAGTACGATCCTAACAGGACCGCCTACATCGCGCTCCTGTGCTACGCCGACGGAGAGAAGAGATACATAATCGCTCCCGAAGGACTCAGCGTAGGCGACGTCCTCTACTCGGGCCCCGAGGCGGATATCAAGACCGGAAACTCGCTCCCGCTCGCGAACATCCCCGTAGGTACGCTGATCCACTGCGTAGAGCTCAAGGAAGGCAAGGGAGCCCAGCTGTGCAGAGCTGCCGGTAACGGAGCCCAGCTCATGGCTAAGGAAGGCGATTTCGCCCAGGTACGTCTCCCGTCCGGAGAGGTCCGCAAGGTCCGCATCAACTGCAGGGCCACGATCGGTGAGGTAGGCAACCTCGACCACGGCAACATCTCCATCGGTAAGGCCGGCCGCAAGAGGCACATGGGTATCCGTCCGACGGTCCGCGGAAGCGTTATGAACCCGAACGACCACCCCCACGGCGGCGGCGAGGGCAAAGCGCCCGTTGGACGTCCCGGACCTGTCACTCCCTGGGGCAAGCCCGCTCTCGGTTACAAGACCAGGAAGAAGGGCAAGGCCAGCGATAAGTACATCGTAAAGAGAAGAAACGATAAGTAGGGAGGATAGAAATGGGTAGATCATTAAAGAAGGGCCCCTTCGTCAACAAGAAGCTCTTAAAGGCTATCGATGACATGAACGCGGCCAATGACAAGAAAGTCGTAAAGACATGGTCGAGACCGTCGACGATTTTCCCGCAGATGGTGGGACACACGATCGCCGTCCATGACGGAAGGAAGCACGTCCCCGTATATATCACAGAAGACATGGTAGGACATCGCCTCGGCGAGTTCGCCCCGACCAGGACCTTCAGAGGACACGCCGGTTCCTCGAAGGTAAAGTAGGAGGAAGGAGATAGGCAATGGAAGCAAAAGCAGTTGCGAAATACGTAAGGATGTCTCCGTCCAAGCTCAAGCCCATCACTGATCTGGTAAGAGGCAAGGACCTTCAGGAGGCTCTGACCATTCTCAAGTTCACGGCCGGCAAAGGCGCCGAGCTCGTGGAGAAGGTAGTCCAGTCCGCCGCGGCCAACGCGGAGAACAACTTCGAGATGGACACCACCAAGCTCTACGTAGCTGAGATCTATGCCAACGACGGGCCCACGATGAAGCGCTGGAGAGCCGGCGCTCAGGGCAGAGCGGGCAAGATCCTCAAGAGAAGCAGCCACATCGGCGTGACGTTAAAGGAAAGATAATCGCAGGAGGTTATTATGGGTCAGAAAGTTAGTCCTCACGGATTCAGAGTCGGCGTTATCAAGGACTGGGATTCCAAGTGGTACGCGGACAAGAAGAACTTCGCTGATTATCTTGTCGAAGACAATAAGGTCAGGGAGTTCATTAAGAAGAAGCTCTACGCCGCCGGCGTTTCCAAGGTAGTCATCGAGAGAGAGTCTGCCGACAAGATGAGGGTATCCGCCCTTATCGCCAAGCCCGGTATGGTGATAGGCCACAACGGAGAGGGTATCGACCAGCTCCGCAAGGAGATCGAGAAGCTCGTAAAGAAGACCGTTCTCTTCAACGTGGTCGAGGTAAAGAGAGCCGAGCTCGACGCCCAGCTTACAGCCGAGAGCATCGCCCAGGCTCTTGAAAAGAGAGTCTCGTTCAGAAGGGCCATGAAGCAGTCCATCCAGAGGACCATGAAGGCCGGTGCCAAGGGCATCAAGGTCGTCATCAGCGGTCGTCTGGGAGGCGCCGAGATCGCCAGGAGCGAGAAATACAGCGAAGGAAACGTTCCCCTTCATACTCTGCGCGCCAATATCGATTACGGTTTCTCCGAAGCTGACACTCAGTACGGAAGGATCGGCGTAAAGGTATGGGTCAACAACGGTGAAGTCCTCGAGAAGGGCCTCCTCCCCGCGGTCCCCGAAGAAAAGGAACCCAAGAGGGAAGGCAGAGGCGGAAGACGCGAAGGCGGACGCCGCGACAGAAGAGACGGAGACCGTCCGAGGAGAGACAGGAACGAGAGGGGCGGACGCAGGTTCGAGGAAAAGGAAGTCAAGAAGTACGAGAACCCCAGGAAGCGTCCGGCAAAGCCCGCTCCTGCTCCCGCAGAAGAACCTGTAACTGAGGCCCCCGCGGCAGAAGCTCCCGCTCCCGCCGCCGAGGAATAGAGAAAGGAGGAGTTAAGCCATGTTAATGCCCAAGCGCGTTAAGCACAGAAAACTCCATAGAGGCAGAATGAAGGGTATCGCAACCAAGGGCAATACCATCACGTACGGAAGCTACGGACTGGTCGCCCAGGAGTGCGGATGGATCACCGCGAACCAGATAGAGGCTGCCCGTATCGCGATGACCAGGTCCATGAAGAGGGGCGGCAAGGTGTTTATCAAGATCTTCCCGCATAAGTCGGTCACCAAGAAGCCTGCCGAAGTCCGTATGGGTTCCGGAAAAGGATCTCCCGATTACTGGGTAGCCGTCGTAAAGCCGGGCAGGGTAATGTTCGAGATCGGCGGTGTTTCGGAGGATCAGGCAAGAGAGGCTATACGTCTCGCTTCCCACAAGCTCCCGATCAAGTGCAAGTTCGCCGTAAAGGATGGTGAAGCGTAATGAAGATGGATAAGATCAGAGCCATGAGCAAGGCCGAGCTCAGCACCGAGGAGCTCAAGCTCAAGAAGGAACTCTTCAATCTCAGATTCCAGCACGTCACCGGACAGCTCGAGAATCCCCTCAAGATGAAGGAAGTCAAAAGAGATATAGCAAGAGTCAAGACAGCGCTGCGCGAGAAGGAACTCGCCAAGGCGCAGGACTAGTGAAAGGAGGATGCGAAGATGGCTGATGAAAGAAACGCCAGAAAAGTAAGAGTCGGAATCGTGACCAGCGACAAGATGGAAAAGACCATCGTAGTCACAGCCGAGGAATCGACCCGTCATTCTCTTTACGGAAAGTCCACCAAGACCACTAAGAAGTTTATGGCGCACGATGAGAACAATGACTGCCACATCGGAGATAAGGTCAGGATCATGGAGACCAGACCTCTTTCGAAGGGTAAGAGATGGAGAGTCGTTGAGATAGTCGAAAGAGCTAAGTAAGGAGGCACACAGATGATCCAGACTGAATCGAGACTGAAGGTTGCCGACAACTCCGGAGCTAAGGAGCTGCTCTGCATCCGTATTCTCGGCGGCACAGGCCGTAAATACGCGAATATTGGCGACATCATCGTTTGTGCCGTCAAGGACGCGACTCCCGGCGGAGTCGTAAAGAAGGGCGACGTAGTAAAGGCCGTTATCGTAAGATCGGCCACCGGCTGCAGAAGGATAGACGGAAGCTACGTGAAGTTCGATCAGAACGCCGCCGTCATAATCAAGGATGACAAGACTCCGGTCGGTACCCGTATCTTCGGACCGGTAGCCAGGGAGCTCAGAGAAAAGGGCTTCATGAAGATCGTATCGCTCGCGCCTGAAGTACTGTAAGGAGGACAAGTAATGAATATCAAGAAGAACGACACTGTCCTGGTCATTACAGGAAAGGACAAGGGCAAGAAGGGCAAGGTCCTCAAGGTCCTGCCCAAGGAAGACAGAGTGATCGTCGAAGGAGTCAACATTCAGACCAAGCACGCCAAGGCCAAGCAGAATGTTCCTGCCGAGATCAGAAAGCAGGAAGGCCCCATCCACGTATCGAACGTTATGTACTATGACAACAAGGCAAAGGCTCCGACCCGTATCGGCTACAAGTTCGAGAACGGTCACAAGCTCAGGGTCTCCAAGAAGACCGGCCAGGTCATCGATTAAGCGGGAAGGAGGATACCATGGCAGCAAGACTGAAGGAAACTTATAAGAAAGACGTATTTCCCGCGTTACTTGAGAAGTATCACTACGCTAACGTAATGCAGGTACCCAAGCTCGAAAAGATCACCCTCAACATGGGTCTCGGAGATTGCAAGGACAATCCCAAGCTGCTCGAGCTGGCTGTAGCCGAGATGGCCCAGATCGCCGGACAGGCTCCGGTCATCACCAAGTCCAGGAAGTCCATCGCGAACTTCAAGCTCAGGGCTGGAATGCAGGTGGGATGCAAGGTAACTCTCCGCGGAGACCGTATGTACGAGTTCGCGGACAAGTTCTTCAACATCGCTCTGCCCAGAGTGAGGGACTTCAAGGGAGTAAGCAAGAACTCCTTTGACGGACGCGGAAACTATTCGATGGGCGTTAAAGAACAGCTGATCTTCCCCGAGATCTCTTACGACAAGGTAGAGAAGGTCAGAGGCATGGATATCGTGTTCACGACAACGGCGAAGACAGATGAAGAGGCCAGAACTCTTCTCGAGCTGCTCGGAATGCCGTTCGAAAAGTAGGAGGGAATTATGGCTAAGACATCTCTCAAAATCAAGCAGCAAAGAGCGCCGAAGTATTCCACCCAGGCTTACACCCGTTGCAAGATCTGCGGAAGACCTCACGCTTATTTAAGAAAATACGGTGTCTGCCGTATCTGTTTCAGAGAGCTTGCGTACAAGGGGGAGATCCCCGGCGTCAAGAAGGCAAGCTGGTAGTCTTGGGAAAGGAGGAAACTATCAATGACAATGACAGATCCTGTAGCGGATATGCTCACAAGAATCAGAAACGCCAATACAGTCGGACATTCGACAGTTGATGTTCCTTCATCCAAGATGAAGCTGAACATCGCCGAGATCCTTCGCAAGGAAGGATATATCAAGAATTTTGAGGTGGTCGAGGGCGAAAAGCACCCGGTCATCAGGATCGAGATGAAGTACGGCGCCGACAAGGCCAAGGTCATCAGCGGGATCAAGAGGATCTCCAAGCCCGGCCTCAAGGTCTACGCCAAGGCCAACGAGATCCCCAAGGTCCTCGGCGGACTCGGGATCGCGATCATCTCCACGTCTTCAGGTCTCATCACCGACAAGGAAGCCAGGAAGCTCGGAGTCGGCGGAGAGGTCGTCTGCTACGTTTGGTAATAAGAAAGGAGTAACAAATGTCCAGAATAGGAAAGCTGCCTGTGACTGTTCCTGCCGGAGTTGAAGTTACCATCGGTGACGACAACCTTGTTACCGTGAAGGGCCCCAAGGGGACTCTCAGCGAGCAGATCAGCAAGCTCATAAAGGTCGAACAGAAAGACGGTCACGTCACTTTTGAAAGAGTCGACGATTCGAGAGCCGCAGGCCTCCAGCACGGACTTGCCAGAACTCTGGTAAACAACATGGTCCACGGAGTTACCGACGGTTTCCAGAAGAAGCTCGTCATAACCGGCGTAGGCTACAAGGTCGAAAAGAAGGGTAAGGACCTCGTTATGTCTCTCGGTTATTCCCACCCCGTCATCATGACCGATCCCGAAGGTATAACCACCGAAGCTCCCTCCGCGACCGAGATCGTCGTCAAGGGCGCCAGCAAGTCTCAGGTCGGCGACTACGCCGCCGTTATCCGCAAGTGGAGAGAGCCTGAACCCTACAAGGGCAAGGGTATCCGCTACGAGAACGAGCACGTCCGCCGCAAAGAAGGCAAGACCGGTAAGTAGGGAAAGGAGTAAACGATCATGGCTAAGAAAAGCAGAAATGACAATCGTCTGAAGAGACACGAAAGAGTCAGAAAAGACGTGTTCGGGACTCCTGAAAGACCCAGGCTCTGCGTGTTCAGAAGCTCCAAGAATATCTACGTTCAGGTCATCGACGACGTGAACGGAAAGACTCTCTGCGCCGCCTCGTCCCTCGACAAGGACATCAAGGAACAGGCCGCGTACGGCGGAAACAAGGCCGCCGCCAAGCTGGTAGGACAGAAGATCGGCAAGGTCGCCAAGGACGCCGGTATCGATACCGTATCCTTCGACAGAGGCGGATATCTCTACCACGGAAGAGTACAGGAGTTGGCTGACGGCGCCAGAGAAGCCGGTCTGGAATTCTAACAGGAGGAGAAAATAATGGCTAAAAACATAGACGTCTCCAAACTTGATCTGAAAGAATCCATCGTAAACATCAGAAGAGTTACGAAGGTCGTCAAGGGTGGTAAGAACTCCAGATTCAGCGTTACCGTAGTCGTCGGAGACAACGACGGACACGTCGGTCTGGGATTGGGAAAGTCCGTTGAGATCCCCGAGGCCGTAAGAAAGGCCACCGAGGACGCCAAGAAGGCTCTCATCAGCGTACCGATGGTCGGAACGACCATTCCCCACAGGACTCTTGGAGTATTCGGAGCCGGCAAGGTCCTGCTCATGCCCGCAGCCCCCGGTACCGGAGTCATCGCCGGCGGTTCCGCCCGTACGGTCCTCGAGTTCGCGGGAGTCAAGGACGTAAGAGCTAAGTCCCTCGGTTCCAACAACCCCGGGAACGTTGCCTACGCGACTATCGAAGGACTCAAGTCTCTCAAGACCATTGAACAGGTCAGCAAGCTCAGAGGCCTGTCCAAGGAAGAAATAATGGGATAGGAGGATAAGCAAATGGCTAATATCAAGATCACGCTCGTAAAGAGCACCATCGCTTCGACTCCCTACCAGAAGAAAGTAGTTGAGGCTCTCGGTCTGAGGAAGATCCGTCAGAGCGTTGAGCTTCCCGATACTCCGCAGACCAGAGGAGCTGTCGCGAAAGTATCTCACCTGCTGAAAGTTGAAGAACTCTAAGGAGGTACACAGGTATGAAACTTAACGAATTAAAGGCGCCTAAGGGTTCGACCTTTACAGCCAAGAGAAAGGGCAGAGGACACGCTACCGGTAACGGAACGACCTCGGGCCGCGGAATGAACGGACAGAAGTCCAGGAGCGGTGGCGGCGTACGTCTCGGATTCGAAGGCGGCCAGATGCCTCTGTACAGAAGGATCCCGAAGAGGGGATTCAACAATCGCTGGGCTGTAAGCTACATCCCCGTGAACGTGGGAGCGCTCAACGTCTTTGAAGACGGAACGACCGTAACTCCCTGCATGATAGTCGAGAAGGGCCTCGCTAAGGGCTCCGGCGACGGGATCAAGATCCTCGGCAACGGCGAACTTAAGAAGAACCTGACCGTTCAGGCCAATAAGTTCAGTGATTCCGCGATCGACAAGATCGTGGCCGCAGGAGGAAAGGCCGAGGTGATCTAATGTTTCAGACTATGGTACAAGCCTGGAAGATCCCCGAGATGCGCAAGAAGATCATCTACACTCTGCTGATGCTGGTGGTCTTCAGGATCGGAACGACCATCCCGGTCCCCTGTATCGACCGTACTCAGCTCCAGCTGATGTTCGCCTCGAACGACGCGGGACTGTTCGGACTGTTCGACCTGTTTTCAGGCGGCTCCTTCAGCCACTTTACTATCTTCGCTCTGAGCATAACACCGTACATAACGTCATCCATTATCCTGCAGCTCCTTGCTGTAGCGATCCCCTCCCTCGAGGAGCTCTCCAAGCAGGGCGAAGAGGGAAGAAGAAAGATGGCGCAGCTTACGAGATACATCACCGTGGTGCTGGCCCTCATCCAGGCCGTCGGATATACCTTCGGACTCTTCCGCAACGTACTCTCCGACAACAGCTTCCTCGTGAAGATCGTCATCGTGCTGACCCTCGTAGCCGGAACCGCGTTCCTTATGTGGCTCGGTGAGAGGATCAACGAGAACGGTATCGGAAACGGTATCTCGCTCATAATCTTCGCCGGTATCGTATCGAGGATCCCGACGGCGATCCGCCAGACCTTCCTCAGCATGAAGGAAGGGACCGTGAGCGTGATCGAAGTCCTGCTCTTCTGCGTATTCGCTGTCGCGGTCATCATCGGTATCATCCTTATACAGGAGGGTACCAGAAAGATCCCCGTACAGTACGCGAAGAGAGTAGTCGGACGCAAGATGTACGGCGGCCAGAGCACTCACATCCCCGTCAAGGTAAACCAGGCAGGAGTCATCCCCGTGATCTTCGCGGTCTCGGTCCTCCAGCTGCCGGCAACGGCTGCCTATATGTGGCCCAACTCGGGCTTCGCCTCCTTCTACTCGAAGTATCTCGCTGCGAGCGGAAGACCGGGCCTCTGGGTATACCTGGTATTTGACATACTGATGATCGTATTCTTCACCTACTTCTACGGGTCGATAACCTTCAACCCGGGCGAGGTAGCCGATCAGATGAAGAGCAACGGCGGATTTATCCCCGGTATCCGTCCGGGCAAGTCCACTCAGGACTACATCCAGAAGGTCGTATCGAGGCTGAGCTTCGTAAGCGCGATCTTCCTCGCGATAATCGCCGCGATGCCGACTCTGCTCGGAGCCTTCACCAAGCTGAACATGAACTTCGGCGGAACCTCGATCATAATCGCCGTCGGTGTCGCCCTCGATACCATGAAGCAGATCGAGACCCAGATGGTGATGCGCAACTACAGCGGATTCCTCAAGTAGAGCGCGAGCTTTCAGGAAGGTGAGAATATGAAGAAAGTAGTTTTGCTCGGACCTCCGGGAGCCGGAAAAGGAACTCAGGCGACCGGGATAGCGGAAAAGTACGGCATAGTCCACATCTCGACGGGAGATATCTTCCGCAGCAATGTAAAGGAAGGAACTCCCCTCGGGCTGAAGGCCAGAGAGTACATGGACAAGGGTCTCCTCGTTCCCGACTCGCTGGTCTGCGACCTCGTCGAAGACAGGGTCACCAAAGAAGACTGCGCCAACGGCTATCTCCTCGACGGATTCCCCAGAACGGTATTCCAGGCCGAACACTTCGACGCGTTCCTCAAGAAGAACGGGACTGAACTGGACGCGGTAGTAGATATCGAGGTTCCGGAGGAAGTCCTCCTTCCGAGGATGATAGGAAGAAGGGTATGCCGCAAGTGCGGACAGCCCTATCACGTACTGTTCGCCCCTCCGAAGCAGGAAGGCATATGCGATATCTGCGGCGGAGAGGTCTACCAGAGGGCCGACGACAGAGAAGAGACCGTCCTCAACCGTTTCAAGGTCTACGCCGAACAGACCGCCCCGCTGATCGAGTACTACAAGAACAGCGGAAAGCTGGTCGAGGTCGACGGGACTACCGGCAAGGACGAGGTCTTCAAGGCCATCTGCGAGCTTTTGGGTGAATAGCGATGATCGTCCTTAAATCCAAGGAAGAGATCGAGCTCATGGAGAAGGCCGGAGCTCTGACCGCGGAGATCCTCGACGAGCTCCCCGGCGAGATAAAGCCCGGCGTCTCCACAAAGGCGATAGACGACTGGATCGACCGGTACATAAAGAGCCACGGAATGAGATCGGCCTTCAAGGGCTACGGAGGATTTCCCGGCTGCGCCTGTATCTCAGTCAACGAGGAGATAATCCACGGGATACCTTCCCCAAAGAAGGTACTCGAGGAGGGCGACATAGTCAGCGTGGATATGGGTACGATCTTCAAGGGTTACTACTCGGACGCCGCGAGGACATATCCGGTCGGAAAGATAAGTGATGAGAAGGAGAAGCTGATACGCGTATGCGAGGAGAGCTTCTTCGAAGGCCTGAAACAGTGCCATAAGGGCAACAGGCTCGGAGATATCTCCAACGCGATACAGATCTACGTCGAGAACGCGGGCTTCTCGGTCATAAGAGACTTCGTAGGACACGGAGTCGGGTCCCATCTCCATGAGGATCCGCCCGTTCCGAACTACGGCAGAGCGGGCCACGGCCCGCAGCTGGTCCCCGGAATGGTCCTGGCCATAGAGCCCATGATCGCCTCCGGCGGATACGAAGTAAGGACTCTCGAAAACGAATGGACCGTGGTGATGGCTGACGGATCGATGTCGGCGCACTACGAGAACACCGTCGCGATAACCGCCGACGGACCCAGGCTTCTCACTCTAAAAGGAGGTCATCGCTGATGTCGAAAAAGGACAGCATAGAAGTATTCGGTACGGTGCTCGAGGCCCTTCCGAACGCCATGTTCAAGGTAAAGCTTGAGAATGACTTCGAAGTGCTCGCGCATATCTCCGGAAAGATGAGGATGAACTTTATCCGTATACTTCCGGGAGACAGAGTAAGGATCGAGCTCTCACCGTACGATCTTACCCGAGGCAGGATTACATGGCGCGATAAGTAAGCGCAGGAGGAAAAAATGAAAGTCAGAACTTCAGTAAAGCCTATTTGCGAAAAGTGCAAGGTCATCAAGAGAAACGGCAAGGTCATGGTCATCTGCGAGAACCCCAAGCACAAGCAGGTCCAGGGCTGAACGATAAACGTTTGCTGTATGCTGGAACCGCATAAGGCGGCGCACGGCATGTAAATTATAATTTTATAGTTGCAGTTTAAGGAGGAAAATTTATGGCTCGTATAGCGGGTGTCGATCTTCCCAGAGAGAAAAGAGTGGAGATCGGTCTTACCTACATTTACGGAATCGGACTGCCTACGTCCCAGGCGATCCTCGAAAAGGCCGGCGTAAACCCCGACACGAGGGTCAAGGACCTTTCTGAGGACGAAGTCGGCGCGATCAGGAAGATCATCGATAACGAGTACCTCGTCGAGGGCGACCTCAGAAGAGAAGTTTCGATGAACATCAAGCGCCTGATGGAGATCGGCTGCTACAGAGGGATCCGCCACAGAAGAAATCTGCCCGTCCGCGGACAGAACACCAAGAACAACAGTCGTACCCGCAAGGGACCCAAGAAGACTGTCGGCAGGAAAAAGAAGGATTAAGGAGGTAGGCTGAGATGGCAACAGTTAAAAAGACTGTACGTAAGAAGAGAAGAGAGCGCAAAAACATTGAAAGCGGTCAGGCTCACATCCAGGCTTCCTTCAATAACACCCTCGTAACTCTTACCGATATGGAGGGCAACGCTCTGGCCTGGTCCAGCGCCGGCTCCCTCGGATTCAAAGGATCGAGAAAATCAACTCCGTTCGCTGCCCAGATGGCCGCAGAGACTGCCGCCAAAGGCGCCATGGAACACGGACTCAAGACCGTCGAGGTCTACGTAAAGGGCCCCGGCTCAGGCAGAGAAGCCGCCATCAGAGCGCTTCAGTCGGCCGGTCTGAGTATCACCATGATCAAGGACATCACACCTATTCCTCACAACGGCTGCAGACCGCCGAAGAGAAGAAGAGTTTAGTAAGGGAGGAACGGAATTATGGCAAGATACACAGGACCTTCCTGCAGGCTTTGCAGAAGAGAAGGACAGAAGCTGTTCCTTAAGGGAGAAAGATGCTACAGCGGCAAGTGCTCTCTCGAGAAGAGGGCCTACGCTCCCGGACAGCACGGACAGAACAGAAAGAAGACCTCGGATTACGGTCTGCAGCTCCGCGAGAAGCAGAAGGCCAAGAGGTTCTACGGACTTCAGGAGACCCAGTTCAGAAACTATTTCGAGAAGGCGGCGGCCAAGCCCGGTATCACCGGTGACATCCTGCTGATCATGCTCGAGACCAGACTCGACAACGCGGTCTTCAGAATGGGATTCGCCTCCTCGAGGAAGGAAGCCCGTCAGCTCGTAACTCACGGACACTTCACCGTAAACGGCAAGAAGGCCAACATCCCGTCGATGGCCGTCAAGGCCGGCGACGTTATCGCCGTCAAGGCGAAGAGCGTTTCCTCTCCGAAATTCAAAGAGATCAAGGAAATGACGATCAGTACTCCGGAATGGGTAAGCATCGACACCAACAAGCTCGAGGGCAAGATCCTTTCTCTGCCCACGAGAGAGATGATCGATACTCCGGTCGAAGAGCACCTCATCGTCGAGCTGTACTCCAAGTAATAGCCTGGTACAGTGAACCGACATTTGTTTGAATTTAGGAAGGAGGACCCTCGATGATAGAAATTGAAAAGCCGACGATCGAAAGTTTCGTTAACGGCGATGAGCCAAATTACGGAAAGTTCGTCGTGGAACCTCTCGAGCGCGGATATGGCAACACTCTCGGCAACAGCCTGAGAAGGATCCTTCTCAGCTCGCTCCCGGGCGCTGCCGTGACTTCCATCAGGATAGACGGAGTTCTTCATGAATTCTCGACCATCCCCGGAGTTAAGGAAGACGTTACCGAGATCATCCTTAACCTCAAGAAGCTCGCGATAGCCCTTCACGGAAGCGACAAGCTCCGCGCCCTGATCAGCGCGACCGGCCCGATGGAGCTGACCGCAGCCGACATTATCGCCGACTCCTCGCTTGAGATCTTCAACCCGGATCTCCATATAGCAAGCCTTGAGGAAGGCGCCAGCCTCGTTATGGAGCTGAACATCTCGACCGGAAGAGGCTACGTCCCTGCCGATCAGAACAAGGACGAGAACACTCCGATCGCGGTCATACCCATCGACAGTATCTACACTCCGGTAAGGAAGGTGAACTACACCGTCGAGAACACCAGGGTAGGCCAGGTCACCGACTACGAAAGACTCATCCTTGAGATCTGGACTGACGGAAGCATCCCCCCGGCCGAAGGCGTCTCGCTCGGAGCGAAGATAATGCAGGAACACCTGAGCCTCTTCGTGAACCTCACCGAGAGCGTGAGCAACGTCGAGATCATGGTGGAGAAGGAAGAGGACCAGAAGGAGAAGGCTCTCGAGATGAGTATCGAAGAGCTCGAGCTGTCGGTACGTTCCTTCAACTGCTTAAAGCGCGCCGGGATCAACACCGTCGAAGAGCTTACCAGAAGGTCAGAGGCCGACATGATGAAGGTCAGGAACCTCGGAAAGAAGTCTCTTGACGAAGTCAAGCAGAAACTCGAAGAATTAGGACTTGGTCTTACGGCCAACGAAGAATAGCTATAGGAGGACCCCGAAATGAATGGATACAGAAAGCTGGGAGTCAAATCCGCTCATAGAAAATCCATGCTGAGAAATCTCGTGACTGACCTTTTCAAGTATGGCCGCATCCAGACCACGGACTGCAGAGCCAAGGAGGCCAGGAAGGAAGCCGAGAAGTTCATCACTCTCGCCAAGAGAGGAGATCTTCACGCGAGAAGACAGTGCCTCGCCTACATCAAGGACGAGGACGTCGTCTCCAAGCTCTTCGACGAGATCGCTCCCAAGTATGCTGAACGCCACGGCGGATACACCAGGATACTCAAGCTCGGCCCCCGCAAGGGCGACGTAGCTGAAGCCGTCTTTCTTGAGTTAGTCTAGGAGAGAGAAAATGAAGAAGTTTTCTAAGGAGTTCAAGGAGTTCATCTCCCGCGGCAACGTCATGGATATGGCGGTCGGCGTCGTTATCGGCGGCGCTTTCACGGCCATAGTGACCTCGCTCGTAAATGACATAATAATGCCGATCATCGGCCTTATTCTGGGCAACGTCAACTTCGCGGAGCTCGCCATCGTTTCCGGCGAGACCGAGATCCGCTACGGAAGCTTCATCCAGGCTATCGTGAACTTCATCCTCGTAGCGCTCGTGATCTTCATGGTCGTAAAGGGCATGAACAAGATGCGCAAGAAGAAGGAGGAAGCTCCGAAGGAGCCTCCCAAGCCGGCGGAAGACGTCGTGCTTCTCACCGAGATCAGAGATCTTCTCAAGAAGGAAGACTGATAACTCAGACATAACGCTCCGCGCCAAGTGCGCGGAGCGCTTTGTTTATAATGACCCGGGGCCGGGAAGGGCCCTGAGAGGCTGTAAAATGGAATTCAACGAAAAACTTCAGGAGCTTCGAAAACAAAAAGGGATAACTCAGGAGGAGCTCGCCGAGGCCCTCTACGTCTCAAGGACGGCGATCTCAAAATGGGAGTCGGGCAGGGGACTTCCCAATATCGACTCCCTCAAGGCTATATCGAAGTACTTCGGCGTATCGCTCGACGGGCTGCTCTCGGGCGAAGCCCTGCTGTCGATAGCGGAGGAGGAGGGCCGCGAAAAGGAGGAGCGCTCGCGCGATCTCGTATTCGGCCTCCTCGACTGCGCGATGGTCATGTTCTTTTTCATCCCGTTCTTCGCGCAAAGGACTCCCGGGCCTCTGCTGCAGGTCTCGCTGATCGCTCTTACGGGAGTACACTGGTACGTAAAGATCCCGTACGTCATAGTCGTCTCGCTGCTCACTGTCTTCGGGATCGTCGAGCTCGCTTTTCAGAGCAAAAGATCCCCGCTCTGGGAGAGCCTTAAGTACAAGGTCTCGCTCGCGCTGGGTTCTCTCGCGACCATGATCTTTATCCTGACGCTGCAGGCCGACGCCGGGGCTCTGGCCTTCATATTCCTCGCAATTAAGGCCATGACGCTCATAAAACGGCGATGACACGATTCGTGTCGCCGCGGTGACGGCGCGATTCTGATATCGTTTTCCCGCGTGTTATACGCTCTTTTCGTACAAGGCAGGGTCGCCGGGTCCGGCGATCCTGTTCATTCGAAAAGGAGGAAAACGATGAAGAGAATAATTGCATTGCTGCTCGCGCTCGCTCTTGTCCTCTGCTGCCTCGCCGGCTGCGGAGAAAAGAGGGGCGGCGAAGACCCCGCCGGCTACAGCTCCGAGACCGACAAGGAACCTGAGAAGGAGGCTGAAAAAGAGCCGGAGCCCGAAGGAAATCTCAGGCGGACTACAGGCAACAAAGAGACAAACTCGTTCAAGGTGATGAGCTCTGCGATGACGACGCTCGACCCCATGTTCTACAAGGCCGCCCACGAGGGCAACGCCGCGAATCTCCTGTATGACACGCTCTACACGCAGGACGCTTCCGGAGCATGGATCCCGTGGCTGGCGACCGCGATGGAGCCCTCTGAGGACAATACTCTGGTCGAGGTGACCCTGAGAGACGACGTGTATTTCCACTCCGGGGACAGGATGACCGCCGAGGACGTGGCCTATTCGCTGGCCCACTGCGCGAACTCCACCTTCGGCTCAGATCTCGCTATGGGCTCCATGATCGAGGTCGTTGACGAGACCCATCTCAAGTGGTATTTCCCCGTCGAGAAGTACGACTTCAGCGCGTTCAGGGAAAAGGTATACAGGATGCCCGTGATCAACAAGTCCTTCTATGAGGAGAAGTTCGGCGACCCCGCCCAGGACTTCGGCTTCGAGGTCGACGGGACTGGCCCGTACGTAATAAGCTCCTTCGAGCAGGGCTCGCAGAACATAGTCTTTACGAAGAACAGCGATTACTGGGGCGACAGAGGCTATTTTGATACCATCACGATGGTCTACGGAGCAGGAAACGCCCAGATGGCCTTCGAGGCCGGCGAGATAGACTACGCCGGATACACCGGCTCGACCGCCGCGAACGCCGAGGCCTACGACAACGTAAAGGTCGAGACCCGCTATTCGGATTCGATAAACTATCTTATATGCAACACCTCGGAGGGACATCCGACAGCCGATATCAAGGTCAGGGAAGCCCTCCAGTACGCCTTCGACAGGGCCGAAGCCGCGGCGATATCCTGCGACGACTCGGGAGTGGTCGCCTGGAACATGCTCTATCCGACGGTACAGTATTACTCGGACATACTTCCCCACAGGACCCTCGACGAGGCGAAGGCGAAAGCTCTCATGAGCGAGGCCGGCTATTCCGACAGCAAGCGCTGCAGGGTGACCTTCCTCACGACGGCCGCTCAGAAATTCGTCGCGGCCGCCGAGGTCATCAAGGAGAATCTCGACAAGTGCTGCTTTGACGTTACGATCGAGACCACCTCGGACTACACTCCGTATCTCACCGGTCAGTTCGACGTCGCGATCCTCGGTATCGCCCTCGGGAACAGCCTGATGAACTTCTCCGCGCTCTTCGATCCCTCGGCGGGCCTCAACCTCTGCTTCTATTCGGGCGAGGATCTCGAGGAGCTCGTGACTGAGTTCGTAACGGCCTCTGATCAGGCCTCCGCGGACAAGGCCGTAAAGCATATGGACGAGCTCTTCTGTTACGTTCCGCTCTCATATCCCGCCGCGATCTACGCCTTCGACGATCAGCTCGACACCTCCTCGGCCTTCGTCATGGGCGGTCTCGACTACAGCCGCCTGAGCTGGAAATAGCACGGGCGTATGAGTATCGCTCATACATAGTCCCGGAACCCGCGTTAGTCAGGCGGAAAGGCCTCCTTTATCATAAAACTGTACCATATCGACGGTACGGACCATGATACAAGGAGGCTTTATTATGAAGAAAAGACTGATAGCTTTAGCGCTGGTCCTCGTCCTTGTCCTCGGCTGCCTGGCGGCCTGCGGGAACAAGAGCGAAGAGCCAAAGACCGACGGCTCCGAGACCAAGCAGCCCGATAACACCCAGAAGGAGCCCGAGAAGGAGCCTGAAGAGCCGGCAGGAAACAACAAGCCGGCCACTACGAGCAAGGAAGAGAACGCCCTGCGCGTACGTATCTATCCGAGCTACGAGACCTTCGATCCCAACCACGTTGACGGCGGCGCCGAGCTGCAGATCTACCCCTCGTTCTACGAGACTCTGTTCTTTATGGACGGACACGGCGGATACAGCCCGATGCTCGCGAAGTCCTATGAGCTCAACGAAGACGGTTCGGTGACCTTCGAGCTCAGAGACGACGTTTACTTCCACAACGGCGAACACATGACGGCCGACGACGTAGTCTACTCGCACGATCGCACAGAGCTCTCGATGCAGGTCAACTACGTATACGATTACACCGTCTTCGAAAAGATCGACGACTATCATGTAAAGGTCAGCAGCGTCGATCCGGAGGCGGTGCCCATCACCGATATCGCGCCTTACATCTTCAGGATGGCGATAATGTGCAAGTCCTTCTGCGAAGCGATAGGAGACGACCCCAAGACCGACACACAGTTCCAGGTCAACGGGACCGGTCCGTACAAGCTCGAGAAGATCGATCCGACCACACATGACGTAACGATCACGAAGTTCGACAAGTACTGGGGTACCCCGGCTTATATCGACACCGTATACTTCAGGGCGATAACAGGCGACGCCGAGATGGCGTTCGAGTCCGGAGAACTGGATTATCAGAGATATACCCCGACGAACCTTCCGCTCATCCTTGAGTATGACAACGTTTATCTCCATGAGGAGTTCTCCGGCGAGCAGTGGTATCTCGTAAACAACTGCGGAAAAGCGCCGATGAACGACAGGAACGTCAGGAAGGCCATGATACTCGCCCTCGATCGCGAGGAGATAGGCGACGTTGCCACCGACGGCGGCGGGACCACCTCCTGGAACCTCGTTACCGTAAACCTCCCCGGATACTTCGACGTTACCGAACACCTCGACAACGACGTGGAGGAGGCCAGAAGGCTCATGTCTGAGGCCGGCTATTCCGACGCGAACCGCGCGAAGGTCGTATACGTCTCGATAGGCGAGAGCCCGATAGGTCCCGTCCTCAAAGAGAGACTTGAGCAGGCCTACTTCGAGGTGGAGATCGTAAGCGCCATGGATCTTACCAGGATCTGGGCCGGCGATTTCGACATCATGTCGATCACTCTCCAGCTCGACGGGATAAACGAATACGCTCTGCTGTTCAACGACGGTTTCAACCTTGCCCAGGACTTCAATTACGAGCTCGCGGACGAGATCAGCAACGCCCACGACGACGAGGCTTACAAGCAGATGCAGATCGACATGTTCAACGAATATGCCTACGTTCCTCTCTCGATGCCCACTTCCTTCTACGTATTCGACAAGGATCTTGAGATCGTCGAGGGCGAATACCTGACCTTTACCGCGATCGACTTCATGTTCAGATCGCTGAGGTGGAAGGACTAAGCGTGAGGAAATAAAATGGTCTGGTTGATGATCGCCGCCGCGATAGTGATCGCTCTCATAGTGATCGCGGCGATAAACAGAAAACAGAGCTCGAAGGCCTTTGCTCAGCTTCCGGTCCCCGGAAAGCTGGTAAAGGCTGAGAACGGCTCGGTAATGCATGTCGCGGTGATGGGCGAGGGAAAGTACACGCTCGTCATGCTCTCGGGCTGGGGGACGGCGAGTCCCTACGCGGATTTCATGCCCTTTGCCGAGATGATGAGCGGGCACTGCCGGGTAATGATACTCGAGCTCCCGGGCTACGGTTTCGCAAAGGACACTGACGCTCCGAGGAACCTCGATAATTACGAGATCGAGATAAGCGCCGCGCTGAATTACTTCGGGATAAAAGAAAACGTTATCCTGATGCCCCATTCGTATTCGGGGATAGCGACCTTCGATTACGCGAGGAAACACCCGGACGTGGTAAAGGCTCTGTTCAACGACGACTGCACAGTACCGCCGTACTATTACTACCTGCATATCGCGAAGCCCGCTTCGACGATCGCGAACATAGAGATCTTCCTTGTCAGGAATTTCGGGAAGACGCTGCTTAAGGGCGTTATGAAGAAGACCGTCGCGGCCGAGATAAAGGAACCGTACAGAGAGATGTACACTGCGATATCTCAGGCGAGGCTGGGCAACAGGACCGTAATGGCCGAATCAGACCATTTCGACGACGTCATCAGGCCGCTGCTTTGGGAAAAGTACGATAAGGACCTGCGCGTCGTGAGTCTTCTCGCGCCGGATAAGTACGGTTTTGACGCGAAGCTTCTCAAG
>JAEEGL013893477.1_pt1 | contig 24515 bp, 15 predicted proteins | sample 9134231 | NCBI WGS metagenome assembly JAEEGL01 (sample SAMN16246548, study PRJNA631951) | gut metagenome | biome: gut microbiome; feature: rumen; material: fiber-attached | host: Bos | place: Iran: Karaj | collected 2018-10
ACGTGGCGTCCACTGATGGAAACTTCCCCAACGATCTGTATAATCAATGTAGCGCTCCTGCGGGTCAATCTCGTAAAGCGCCATCAGTCCCTCGTAATATACGGCACGGGTCCATAATGACGAAGGACGAATCCTGTTTACGTTCGTGGGAAGGGTAGGGTCGGCATACTTCGCCATGAAGTAATCGTTGGCGAGGCGCAGGGTTTTCATCACGTCGTTAGCTTTCTCGCTTTGGGCGAAAGATACTGTCACTGTCAGTAGGGCGACAAGTGCAAGAAGGGTCTTCTTCATTGTTCCGTAGTTTTTTAGTTTGTTGAATCTTATGGTGCAAAGATAGGTAATTTCAGTGAAACAATCACCCCTTTTGCCAAAAATTAAAGTCTTTCTCGCAAAAAGTATAGGACAAAATGTGTTTTATTTGAAAATGTTTGTGTATCTTTGTGCCCAAAATGATAACTAAGAACGAAAGTATAATGAGTAAGAATTATCCAAAGATTGGTATTCGCCCAACGATAGATGGTCGTCAGGGTGGTGTTCGTGAGAGTTTGGAAGAGAAGACCATGAGTCTGGCAAAGGCTGTGGCCGAGTTGATAACCTCCAACTTACGCAATGGCGACGGTTCGCCTGTAGAGTGTGTGATTGCCGATACGACGATTGGTCGTGTGGCAGAGAGTGCAGCTTGTGCCGAAAAGTTCGAACGTGAGGGTGTAGGAAGTACCATCACCGTGACCTCCTGCTGGTGTTACGGTTCGGAGACGATGGATATGAATCCATATTATCCAAAGGCTGTCTGGGGCTTTAACGGCACAGAGCGTCCTGGTGCTGTGTATCTGGCAGCCGTCCTTGCTGCTCATGCCCAGAAGGGTCTGCCCGCCTTTGGTATCTATGGTCACGATGTTCAGGACATCAATGACAATACCATCCCTGCCGATGTGGCAGAGAAGATCCTCCGCTTTGCGAAGGCAGCCCAGGCTGTGGCTACGATGAAGGGTAAGAGTTACCTCTCATTAGGTAACACTTGTATGGGTATTGCCGGCTCGATTGTGAATGCCGACTTCCTGCAGCAGTATCTCGGCATGCGAACAGAATATGTGTCGCTGGTAGAGATTCTGCGTCGTGTAGACTTCGGCATCTATGACCCAAAGGAGTTTGAGAAGGCCATGCAATGGGTAGAGAAGTATTGCAAGCCTCAGGAGGGCCATGACTATAACGAGGATCGTCCGTTGTTCCCTGGTACACCGATGACCACCTTCAATGGTAAGGGCAAGGGTAAAAATCGTGAGGAGAAAGATCAGGACTGGGAGTTTACTGTGAAGACGATGATGATTATCCGCGACCTGATGGAGGGTAATCCCCGTCTGTTGGAGATGGGTTATAAGGAAGAGGCTCTGGGACACAATGCCATCGCTGGTGGTGTACAGGGACAACGTCAGTGGACGGACTATAAGCCCAACTTCGACTTCCCTGAGTCGATGCTCTGTACGTCGTTCGACTGGAACGGCAAGCGTGAGGCTAAGACCCTGGCCACAGAGAACGACTTCCTGAATGGTATGACGATGCTCTTTGGACATCTGTTGACGAATCGTGGCGTGATGTTCTCGGATATCCGTACTTACTGGAGTCCGGAGGCAGTGGAGCGTGTGGCTGGCAAGAAACCAGAAGGTCTGGCCGCTGGCGGCTTTATCCACCTGATTAATAGTGGCGCTACCACTCTGGATGCTACTGGCGCTATGACTGATGCTGAAGGAAAACCAACCCTGAAACCCCACTGGGAACTGACGGATGGTGATATGGAGGCATGTCTGAAGGCTACCAGTTGGATGCCTGCCGATCGTGACTATTTCCGTGGCGGAGGCTATTCGTCACATTTTCTCACGAAGGGCGGTATGCCGATGACGATGATGCGACTGAACATGGTGCAGGGACTCGGACCCGTGTTGCAACTCGCAGAAGGTTGGACGGTGGAACTCGACGAGAAGACCAATGATATCCTCGATAAGCGTACTGATCCCACATGGCCTACCACTTGGTTTGCTCCGCGTCTGGATCCGACGAAGGACTGCTTCAAGGACGTGTACTCGGTAATGAACTGCTGGGGTGCCAATCATGGTGCCATCGCCTATGGCCATATCGGCGCCGATATGCTGACGCTCTGTTCGATCCTGCGTATCCCAGTATGTATGCATAATATTGCTGATAAGGATATCTTCCGTCCTGCCGCCTGGAATGCCTTCGGTATGGATAAGGAGGGTGCCGACTATCGTGCCTGCGCTAATTTCGGACCGATATACAAGTAAAGGTGAAAAGGTGAAAAAAGTAAAATGGTGAAATAATAAAATGCAAAAGCAACAATCATCCCTGATAACTAAAGACGGTATCAGTTACTTGGTTCCGTTTATCCTCGTGACCTTCTGCTTTGCCTTGTGGGGCTTTGCGAATGACATTACCAACCCGATGGTGAAGGCGTTCTCGAAGATCTTCCGTATGAGTGTGACAGACGGTACACTGGTACAGGTGGCCTTCTATGGCGGTTATTTCTGTATGGCCTTCCCAGCAGCCATCTTTATCCGAAAGTATTCGTATAAGGCAGGTGTGCTGATGGGATTGGGACTCTATGCCACAGGTGCCCTGCTGTTCTTCCCTGCGAAGGGCATTGGTATCTATGGCTGTTTCCTGATTGCCTACTTCATCATGACGTGTGGTCTCTCGTTCCTTGAGACGAGTTGTAACCCTTATATCCTGACGATGGGACCAGAGGAGACGGCTACCCGACGACTGAACATGGCGCAGTGCTTCAATCCCTGTGGCTCTATTATTGGTATGTTTGTGGCTATGAACTTCATTCAGGCCAAGCTGAATCCTATGAGCAGCGATGAACGTGCGCTGTTGAGTGATAGTGAGCTTGAGGCTCTGAAGGATGCCGACCTCAGTGTGCTCATATCGCCATATCTGATTATCGGCCTTGTGATTGTGGTGATGTTCCTGTTAATCCGTTTCTATAAGATGCCGAAGATAGGAGACCAGAACCACGATATACATCCGCTGACGACCATCCGCCGTATTTTCTCACTGAAATATTACCGTGAGGGTGTGATCGCCCAGTTCTTCTACGTGGGTGCTCAGATCATGTGCTGGACCTTTATCATCCAATATGGTACGCGCGTGTTTATGGCTGAGGGTATGGATGAACAGAGTGCTGAAGTCCTGTCGCAGCAGTTCAATATCTATGCGATGATCTTCTTCATCTGCTCACGTTTCATCGCCACCTATCTGATGAAGTGGCTGAAGCCTGCAAAGCTGTTGACTATCTTTGGTATCTTAGCAATGGTATTCACCGTTGGTGTGATCCTCTTCCAGAACCGTATGGGTCTTTATTGTCTGGTGTGTGTCAGTGGTTGTATGTCGCTGATGTTCCCCACAATTTACGGTATTGCCCTCGACGGTCTGGGCGATGATGCGAAGTTTGGCGCCGCTGGTCTGATCATGGCCATCTTAGGTGGCTCCGTTCTGCCTCCGTTGCAGGCGATGATCATTGACAAGGGAACCGTCTTTGGCAACTTCCCCGCTACCAATGCTTCATTCGTACTGCCGCTCATCTGCTTCCTCATCGTGACTATCTACGGATATAGAACCCATTTACGCAGACAACTATGACAGAAGGATTTCATGTAAAGGACTACGGACAGCCCGTGAAGCGGTATGTCCAGACAATGGATCTGAAAAATGATCCTGCGTTGATTGCGGAGTATCGTCGTCGTCATAGTAAGGAGGAGTCGTGGCAGGAAATCCGCGATGGTATCCGCGAGGTGGGTATTCTTGATATGCAGATCTTTATTCTCGGCACCCGCCTGGTGATGATTGTAGAGACACCCTTAGACTTCGACTGGGACACAGCGATGGCACGCCTCGCCACCCTGCCTCGTCAGCAGGAGTGGGAGGATTATATGGCCGTCTTCCAAGATTGTGCAGAAGGATCCACCAGCGACGAGAAGTGGCAGATGATGGATCGGATGTTCTATCTGTACTGATTATTTCGCTATCATACCACCATTAGGCTGAATCACCACTTTGGCTTTACCCTGCTTGTCAACTTTCAGGGTGGTCATGGTGGGCTCTCCTTTTTGGTTGTCTATGTAGAGGGTTGTAGTCTTTCCTGCCAGCATGGGGAGCTCGAGGGTCAGCTTCAAAGGCTCTTTCTGGGCATTCAATCCTGCGATATACCAATCAGCACCATGTCGACGTGCCAGAACGACGTACTTACCAGGATAGCCGTCGATGAAGCGTGTCTCATCCCATGTAGCAGGCAACTGCTTCAGGAAGTCGAGTTCGAACTGAGGCAGTTCCTGTAGGTTGTTAGGGCACATGGCCACACACTGAATCGACGTTTGGTTGGTGATACCAGAAGCCATCTCGAAAATGTCAGTCGTCTTGCGAGCATGACGGCTCTTATTGTCGCGACTCAGGTACTTGTTCATAATCACACCACCCCAGTCCATGGAGGCAATGGCATTGCGACAGAAGGGATGCAATGTCAAGTCGAAAGGCTCATGGATAGCAGCCCCTTCACCAAAGAAAACATTCTCGCTGGCCAATACAGCCTCAGATGCGACATAGTTGGGGAACATACGCTCCCAACCACGCGGTAAGGTGCAACCATGGAAAATACACTGGATACCGTAACGATTGGCATCGACGAGAATATCCTCGTATAACTGCATCGTCTCCTGTTTGTCGCCTCCGAAGAAGTCGACCTTAATGCCCTTCACACCAATCTCCTGCAACCATTTAAACTCGCGATTGCGTGCCAGTGAGGTGTTCAGACAGTTGCGTGGCCCCTGAGGGGCATCGTTCCAATAACCATTTGAGTTGTACCAAAGCATCAGCGATACACCCTTCGATTGAGCGTAACGAGAAAGCTCTATCATTTTGTCACGACCTATCTGAGTATCCCATAGGGCGTCAACCAAGCAGTACTCATAGCCCATCTCTGCGGCCAGGTCGATAAACTGTACTTGATCCTTATAGACGGTAGCACCATCCTGCCAAATGAGCCAGCTCCATGTGTAGCGTCCGTCCTTAAACGGCTCTGATGGCTCGTAGAGCGGATCAACCACATCGTAGCTGATGGTCGTCTCAACGATTGGCTTCAGGGTAGAGCCTACAGTGATCGTGCGCCAAGGTGTCTCTGCTGGCAACGACATCGCCACGAATTCTGAACCGAATCCGCCATTTTCACCCTTGTCAGGGAAGGCAATGGTATAGCCGATCCCTTTTTTATAATCAGATATATGTGTGCCGCAATAAGCACCAGTAGTGCCTGTCTCACTGACCAGTGCCCAACCATCAGGCAGATGGAACAGGCAAGGGTAGGTATAGCCACGACCATAGTGTGACTTGACATCCATCTGTCCATCTACGCTGTAACCCTCCTCGTAGCTTGGTTTGGTCTGGGCCCAGCCATTCTCAGGACCGATCTGCGGAGAGATGAAGGTGGTGGTCTCGTCGGGGAAGTTAAAGCTGGTGGCCTCACCATAGATCAGGGTACGCTGTTTGCCACGAGGCGCTTTATCAATCCCATACTTAAAGGCCACATTGTTATCAGAGACCATAAAGGTGATGGTCATCTGCTGCTTCTCCTGATTCTCAAGTGTCAACAGCAGTTTGTTGGCTTTGTAGTCGATGTGCGAAGTTTTAACGGTGCGCATATCGTAGTGTTTCTCAACAGTCTCGCGCTTGCTATCAACGATCTTCAGTCCGTTGGTCAGATCACCAATGCTGGTGTTCAGTCCTAAGTTCGATGTTGTTACCATCTGCTTGCCATCCAGCGATACTTGGTAGGTTGCCTTACCACCCTCGTCACTGACTACGACTTCCAGATTCCCACTCGGTGATGTCACCTTTACTTCTTCTGCCTGACAAAGGCCAGCAGTCAGTAGTGCTGCCAATAAAAATGCTTTTCTTGTCATTGTTGCTTATATTTTGATTTAGTTTGATTCTACAGGATATCCATCAGTTGAAGGAGGGATGTGACCTCGTAGTCGACGGGCTCAGGAGCCGGATAGTCTGGGAAACGGTTGAAGTAGGCCGTCGCCAGTCCTGCCTGCTGGGCACCAAGGATATCGGTATTGAAATTGTCGCCAATCATCAGGGTTGTCTCACGTTTCGCTCCAGACACACGGAAGGCATAATCGAAATACTGAGGTGCGGGCTTGTTATACCCAGCATCTTCGCTCAGGATGATGGTGTCGAAATAGCCGTCAAGGCCACAAGCCCGTAACTTCTTATATTGTACTTCATGGAAACCGTTACTGCACATGTGCATACGGTAGCCTTTCCCCTTGAGGTAATCCATGAGTTCCTTGGCTCCCTCAACAAGTCCAGGCTTTGAGGAACAGAAGTCGAGGAAACGGTCACTGGCTTCCAGACAATATGCCTCTGTGGGTTCCAGTCCATTACCGAAACTCAGTGGACGACGGAAACGTTCCACGATGAGATAGTCGCGGGTAATCTCTCCCTTGGAGTAGCGCGTCCAGAGATCGATGTTGGTTTTCCAGTATTCATCGTAGAATACCTCTGGATTAGGGAAATATTGTCCAAGATGCAGTAGGTCGAACAGTTCACGCAGGGCTATCACTGCATTGCCGTGCGTATCGTACAACGTGTCGTCGAAGTCTAAAAACAGGTCTGAATATCGTATCATTTTATAAATAATATATTATCTTCGCCATTGTCTCTGACGCTGGTCACGGTTTCCCCATTTCTTGTCGTACCTTCCTTCTGTATCAATCTTTCCACCGAACATGTTCAGACGATAGCGCACATGGAGCAGAGCATAAGAGTTAACGCTGTTGTATTTCGTATCGCTACGACTTGTGGCATTTACCCATCGCTCATAGTTGCTCTGCTGCCTGAGCAGATCGTAGAAGTTGAGGGCAACAATCAGAGATTTGTTTTTGAGGAAGGACTTTGAGATCTGACCATTCCAGATGAACTCATTGGTGTTCATCGACTGGTCGTTATAGCCTCGGCGACTACGCTCATGCATATTCATACTGATTTCGAAATCCAATGGCAGACGTACCAGGAATTGTCCTCCGTAGTTCAGTAGCCAAGTGTCAAGGTTAGCCGTTGGTTGCAGTTCATTACGCGAATGCTGGTAGTTGATTTGTCCGTCAAACGTGATTTCCAGCCAGTCGTTGCGGTAGCCAGCCGTCAACCGTTCTGTTATGTTGGTAGTACGGGTGGTGTTCTTTTGGGCATCAGCCTGATTCTGGGCCACGTAACTGACAAAGTTATTATAGCGCAGACGGGTATCGGAGCCTATGTTCCAGTGGGCAGTCGAGTCAAGTGCCGTATTAAAAGTAAAACCAGCATTGACATTCCAGTTGCCGTTGATGTTCTCTGGGCGCGAGATGCTTCCGCCAGTCTCAGGATCATAACGCACCATATTAGAGATGGAATTACGTATATGACGGTAGTTGGCATAGAGAACAATGCTACGCTTGTAACGTACGATGTAGTTGTTGTAATATGCATTCAGTGAGTTGGTGAACTGAGGCTTCAGTCCTGGGTTACCTTGTGTGATGTACAATGGGTTCGAGTCGTCAGTGATGTCAAGCAACTGTGTCATTTCTGGCTGTTGAGTGTTGCCTCGGTAATGTACCCAAAGGTTGCTTTGGTCGCTAAACTTATAATGGAAGTCGAAAGTGGGGGTGAAGTTGGTAACATTGCGGATGGTATCTACGTAAATACCTCTATAATCCTGAATAAAGTTTGAGTGCTGGGGCTGTACAAGGAATCCAATATTATAATCATATTTTTCAACTCTATGACGCAGGGTGAGCCGAAAATTCTGTGTATAGTTCTTATACTCAGAGTAGCGGCTCAGATTCTTGTCGAGATAGTCGTCCATGTGGTTAGAGACAGTCGAGAGCCATGGATCCCAGTCGCGGTATTCTGGTATAATGCCCTCAAAGATATTCTGTGGCAGATGACTGAAATCGTATGTCAGTCGGTCGCTCTTGTTCTGAGAGTAACGTAACTCGTAGTTAAACTGTAGATGAGCGCCTTTCCAAAGAGGTTCACTGTAGGTTGTGCTAAGTACATAGCCGCTATTATCAGAGGGTGTTGTACTATAGCGGGCTGTATAGTAGGTAGAATCCTGTCCTGCCTGATTCTTGACAAGGAAGAGGAAAACCTCGTTATCTGATACATTCTCATTCTGACTGTTACCTCCGTTACCTTCCACACGTACCACAATATTTCTGCCGCGAGGGTTCAGACGACGATACAGTTGCAGCATCACCCATGCATTCTTGTTTTCACCATAGGTAAGACTGGCATTCTGGTTGCTGTTAACGAGATAGGGTCCTAACGGTCCTGCAGGATCGATAGATGCCAACGGATCAGAGACGTAGAGGTAGGGATCGTCGCTGAAGGTGGCAGAAAGCGAGACGGTGGTGCCGTCGTTAGTACCATAACTGCCATTGGCGCGTAACAGGATATTCGTCAGTGAGTCGGGCTTCCATTCTGCTCGTATGTTTCCCCACCAGTTGTTGCTACGGGTAAAGTTGATGTTAGAACTGTTGGAGAAGGTACGGCTTGTCTCGCTATAGAAGTTCTGGACAGCCGTCTCAGTCTTATTATCCCCATCACGATGGTTCCAACGGATACTGGCATCAAACTTGAATTTGTTGCCATCGTCATAATTCAGATTGGTACCCAACATTTTCCTGGCGTTCAGCCCGCGACGATTCCACCAGCCGGCATTCTCTTCTTTGTTGTTGAAATTGCCCAATAGTACAAAGCGTGCCTTATCCGTAAAACTGCTACCCATACCGCGTGAGGCATAGCGGTGATGGGTACCTCCAGCCAAGTCGAGATTTGTCATATAACCGCGGTTCATACCTTTCTTAATGCTGAAGTCGAGTACGGTCTCTTTCTCACCATCCTCAATACCCGTGATACGGGCCTGATCGCTCTGCTGATCATAGAATTTCATATTCTGGATGATATTCACAGGGATATTTTTCAGTGCAGTTTCCACATCACCCAACATGAATTCTTTACCATCGAGCAGAATCTTTTTTACTTCCTTGCCATTGATGGTTATATTTCCGTCTTCGTCGACTTCAGCTCCAGGTATTCGTTTGATAAGCTCTTCGATGGGCGATCCTTCTGGCGTCCGGAAAGCTTCAGGATTATACACCAACGTGTCTTTCCTAACGATGACCTGGGCTGCACGGCCTGTGACAACCGCTTCTTTCAACATGATGGATTCTGATGACATGAGCAGAGCCCCCAAATCCTGGTTCTCGTTGCGACGCAGGGTTATCTCACGTTCTATGGTCTGATAGCCAATAGAAGAGATCCTCATCTTGTATGTGCCACTCGATGGTGCCTGGACAATGAAGTTTCCGCCTACATCGCTAACGGTTCCACCGACAAAGACACTGTCTGATGCCGTAAACAACTGGATGGTAGCCTGTATCATCGGCTCTTCCAGGTCGGCATCAATCAGTTGTCCGCTGATGGTCAGTCTTCTGTTCTCATCTTGGGCATGGAGATTCGTCGCAGTTAAGAGCCAGAGAAATAGTATGAGATAAAGATACCGCGATGGTATCGTGGCGTTTACTATTCTCATGCTCTTGCTGTTTTGATAGCTTGTTCTTGTATCTCTATGATACGGTCGCACCATGCGTCGAATTCAGGATCCTCGACCTGTAGCTCAGGGTGAGCAAGGATATAAGCCACACAACAACGCACACCTTCATCGAAGCGAGTCGTACACTGGAATCCAGGTACAGCACGCTTGAGTTTCGTGCAGTCAAAGACTACCGTAACGGCCTTGTCGCCTAAAAGGTTACCCGTGAAGTCCCACTCCTGTGGAGAGGCAGTAGCCAAGAAGTCTGAGGCTATATGATAGAGGTTTGGTTTTACGTGTAGTGCGCGAGCCACACATTCATATACCTGATTCCACGTCAGCTGTTCATCACTCATAATCTGGAAAGCCTCGCCAATGGCCTTGGGATTGCCTAAAAGTCCGATAAAGCCTCTGGCAAAGTCCTCATTCCAGGTCAGTGTCCATAACGAGGAACCATCGCCATGAACAATCACGGGCTTACCTTCCATCATGCGCTTTAGTACCTGCCAGGAGCCTTTCAAACCATGAACACTTACTGGCACAGCTCTTTCGCAGTAGGTATGTGAGGGCCTGACGATGGTTGCGGGAAAACCGTTTTCGCGATATTCTTTCATCAACAGCTCCTCACAGGCAATCTTATTGCGCGAATACTCCCAATAAGGATTAGCCAGTGTGGTGCCTTCTGTGATAACATGACTGGCTGCCGGCTTATTGTAAGCCGATGCCGATGAAATGTAGACATACTGTTTGATACGTCCCTTGAAGAGTCGGATATCACGTTCTACCTGCGAACGCAGAAAACCAATAAACTCGCATACGGCATCAAACTGTTCGTTTCCTATCTGACGTAACACTTCTGCCTCGTCATCAATGTCAGCAAAGATCTGTCTGACGTTGCTGGGTACTTCATTCTTACGTGTGCCACGATTCAGTAGCCACAGGTCGTGGCCACAGGCTGCCAACTGTCTGGTGATGGCACTGCTGATGGTGCCAGTCCCACCTATCATTAATATCTTCATCCTCTTGCCATTTTATAGATTGCTTCCATATCCTCTGCCTTTAAAACTTTGAGAGCACCACAGGTAGCGGTATAATCACGACTGCACTTGCGAGTCATCTCTTTGATTTCCTCGTCGGAGATGTCCTTGCCAATCAGTTCTTTGATGTTAATCGGCATACCGATGGCATGATAGAAACGCTCCATAGCCTGTATACCCTTCTCGGCCGTACCTTCTGGATCGGTAAAGTCGTTGGGCACATCCATGACATTAACGGCAAAACGCACAAACCGGCTCAGGTTCTCGTGCATCGTATAGCGAGCCCAACTGGGCCAGATGGCTGCTAATCCGGCACCATGGGTTACATCGAACATGCCACTTAGTTCGTGCTCCAACTGATGCGTTGCCCAGTCGTCAGCCACACCACAACCCGTCAGTCCGTTGTGCATGACGCTGCCACCCCACATGATCTGAGCGCGATAACGGTAGTCCTCAGGATTCTTCAATACGGCGAAGATGGCATTCTTGATGCTTCGTAATGCTGCTTCGGCAAGGTCGGTGGTAAAATCCATATCGTCGTCCTTTGTGAAGTAGCGCTCCATGGTGTGCATCATCATGTCAGTAACACCAGCAGCCGTCTGGTATGGTGGCAGAGTCATGGTACGACGAGGGTTCATAATCGCAAACTTGGGGCGCGACATATTGTTAGAATAACCTAATTTCACGTCACCATCCTCATTGGTAATGACACTGGCCTCACTCATCTCACTACCAGCTGCAGGAATCGTGAGCACCGAGGCTACAGGCAGCATCGTCTTCGGCTCGGCCTTACCCAGATAAAAGTCCCATACGTTACCATCGTATGGTACACCATAAGCTATACATTTTCCAGAGTCTATCACGCTACCACCACCTACGGCCAGGATAAAATCCACACCTTCCTTACGACAGAGCTCAATGCCCTGCTGGGCCAGTGAGAGTCTTGGATTAGGCACAACACCACCGAGGGTAACGACATCCACGCCGTCCTCTTTTAGTATGTTACAAATCTTATCGAGCAATCCAGAACGTACAGCACTCTGTCCGCCATAATGTACCAGCACTTTCGTGCCACCATATTTCTTCACAAGAGCAGCCACCTGCTCCTCAGCCTGTTCACCGAAAACCACTTCAGTCGGTGCATAGTAATTAAAATCTTTCATAATCTAATTATTTGATGTTGGTTATACTTATGTTAATAGCCCAGCCCCATATAGCTATGGGCTGGTAATTTAACGTCGAAAACGGTGGCCCCATCGGGGTAGCCGAAGAAACGGTTACGCCCCCACATGGCAGGAGCCTTTGGAATCTCAATAGGTTTTAACTGCTCACCAGTCAAGAGGTTTCGCAGACAACTAACCTGCTCTTTGACTACCACCTTTACGCTGACAGCCTCGTCGTTGAAGTTCTCCACCACCAGTGTCTGGTTATCGTAGGGGAAGAGTGCCACCTTCGATGGACCTTCGATGTAAGCCCCTACATCCTTGCTCATGGCACGGCGGATGATGTTGAGGGCGCCAGCAGGATAGTCGTAAAGATTGCCAAAGTCATCAGGAATGGTGAGCACGAAGAGCATGCCCTTGGAATAAGTGTCGCGCAACAGAATAGGATAGCCTGAAACACCACCGTTGAGCGGACGACCTGCACTCACTACCTCCCAGGCATCGTTGGTGAAGTACTTCACCTGTGGGATGATGAACTCGCGCTCTGACTTGCCAGAATAGCCGAAATCGTTGACAATGGCCTTCAGATCGCCGCAATAGAGCTCGCACACATCCGCGAGTTGTTCGCGGATCGCTTTCAGCAGTCCGGTGGTGATGATTACATCGCCGCCTTTCTTCAGTTGCGTCTTGATCTTCTCCACAATCTGTGGATCTTTGGCGGCCTGTTGGGTCAGGAGAATCTGCTGCTTGTCAGTGAGGAACTGCGGATACATATCCATCGGCAATCCGATCATGCCGAGGTAGTTCTGCAGAAAGTCCTCGCCAGAAGAGTGGTAGGGCTTATAGGAAGCCAAACCAATGGGTTGACCCAATTTGCCAATCAGTTGGTCAGTCTGTCGCAGGGTTACACTGGCGAACCGTGCCATCGTCGTAGGAGTGATGCTCTTACCATTCTTTGTGAAGGGAGCCACCATCTCATCGTAGTTAAAGCTCACCCCTGCCTCCTGCCACTTGGCCCGCATCTGTGGGGTGATTTTTACCTCGTAGAGCTGCATGTAGTTCCAGAGGATAATCTCTGGTGTCTTGGAGAGCATCGTGAGGTGGAGCTGCTCGGCATAGCGGTCCATGCTCATATTGATACCGCCGGCATCCACCCATCCGCCACCGTTTTTTCCAGGGGCGATATTATCGAAGTAGCGCACCACGTTATAGCTCAGGTAGTTCTGCAGGTGCTGAGCCGAGGCAGGATCACGGGTCTCCGTACCTGTCCAGATCCCATCAAAGTAGGCTGGTTCTTCCTCTAAGTTGAAACCCAGCCCGTGGAAATGGTCGTACCAGTTGGGATATTTTACAATGACCTTCACCTTGGGATTCACCTTCTTCGCAGGGTTCACCACTAACTCGCGACCAGCATCCGCCATCAGACGCAGACGGTATTCCGTCCAGCTCTTGCTGCCCTTGGCGGCAATCTCGTCATCGTTCTTCAAGTCTATGAAGAAAAAGTCGTCCAGAATAAAGTCGTCGAAGAGTTTGGCGGTATATTCAGCCACCTCCTTCACGATCTGACGCTCGTCAGCACGGGCGTAGCTGTAGGTCTCGAAATCTGTAGGCTCACTACGGGTGTAGGTAATGCCGCCGCCTACCTCCAGACCTTTCGAGAGGAAGAATTTCTTGACCTTCAGCATGGTCTTCTCGTCGACCGTGAAAGCGTCGCGGTGGGTTTCGAGATAGATCTTGTCAAGATCCACCTGGGTGCTCACCGTCTCCCATGTCTGGTTGAGGAACTTGTCATCGGCCATCCGTGCCACATCCTGCGCCCGGATATAGGTTGAAACTTTAAAATTCTGATACTTGCCGGCCTGAATGGATAATGCCGTCACTGAGGCAACTGCAGAAAACAGAGCCTTTCTGAATAATTGAAAGTTAAGGTAGTTTATCATATTCTTGTTATTTAAAATGTGTACAAATATACAAATTATATCTGAATAACCGTTAGATTGGTATCGTTATTTTTGATTTATTATGATTATTGGAATAGGAGGGCGGTTTTTTGCAACGCGTTGCGTTTGGTTTTTGGCAAAGAATGTTGGGCTGCTATCATAATTATTTGTACTTTTGCACTACAACACAAAAACACGTAGATATTTAAATATTAATAATTAGGTTTTTCACATCAATTTTAATTGAGAAAGATCATCGGCTTGTGAAAGTCGATGATTTTTTTATGCCAATTACGCAACGCTTTGCGTAATACTTTTGGAATTGTTACGTTTTTAATAATACGTAATATGGTAAATTTGCGCAAACTTACGGGTTATAATGAAAAAGAACATATCTCAACGTGATATCGCAAAACTGTTGAACGTCAATGTATCAACGGTTTCAAGAGCTCTGAAAGGGTCGCCTGGCGTCAGTCCCGACTTGCGTCAGAAGATTGTCAGTCTTGCTGAAAAGAAAGATTATCGGCCCAACCCCTTTGCTATGAGTCTGCGCTATGATACAACTCATACTATTGGTATTGTTATTCCCGATATCTCATTCTACCATTATGCTCATATTGTAAAATGTATAGAAGCCGAGGCTCGTGAAAAAGGGTATATGTGCATTGTAACCGACTCTGGTGATAAGTATGATAGTGAGGTGGACTGTATAGAGCAACTGTTGAATATGCATGTGGAAGGTATTGCCCTGTGCCTTTCTCAGGAGACCAACGATTTCTCTCATATCGAACGTCTGCGGAACAGCCATATTCCCGTTGTGCTTTTCGACAGGGTGGCAGATATCAATTGTTCTACGGTCTGTGCCAACGATGTGGAATCGGCCCGTCAGGCTATTTTGCATCTGATTGACGACGGGGCCCGTCGTATCGCTTTCTTGGGAGGTCCTAACCAGATGAAGCAGACGGTCGATCGTAAGCACGGCTATCTGGCTGCTTTGCGCGAACGAGGATTTGCCATCAGGAAGGAATTGGTGAAATGTGGCAATGTCAGCTTTAACTCTGGGTTGTCCGATACGTTAGAGTTGCTCAACATGCCAGAACCCCCTGATGCTATCTTAGCTGGACATGGTCTTTTGACGATTTCAGCTTTTCAGGCTGTCATCAGTAAGGGCATTCGCGTCCCTGATGATTTAACGTTTATCGGATTTATGAGCGATTGGGTCTCTGGTATGTCTTATCCCCGTTTGACGTTTGTAAAACAGAACCTGAAAGAAATTGGGCATCAAACTTTTGAGTTGCTCTTTGAGCAAATTAACGGTGATGATAGTGTCAAGCATATCGTTGTCAATGCCCGTCTGAGCATCAGGGAAAGTACCCGTAATAAGATTTAAATCGACTTTTGCTTGAAAAGTGTGGGTGCTTTTCGTGAATTCTTTGTATCTTTGCAGCCAGAACATTAAAACGACAGAGATATGAAGAAAACGATTATCATGCTATTGGCCCTCCTGACGGCTGGTCCGGCTCTTGCCCAAAAGGAGGCGCAAGAGACTGTTAACGACAATAACACCCCGCTTCATCTCATGAAGCCCCAGTACCGTCTTGGTTATGGCATGTCGAAGGCTGAGGACGTGAAGGAGGTGATGGATCGTGTGTTGCGATACATCGACGCAGAGACGCCCACTCAACTGGTGGATAAGACCACTGGTGAGGTGGTGACAGACTACAGCAAGGCCACGGCTGATACCTATCTGAAGCAGGGCGGCTTCCGTTTGACGAGTTACGAATGGGGTGTGACCTATAGTGCTGTGCTGGCCGCTTATCAGGCCACAGGCGATGAGGCTTACATCAATTATGTCACGTCGCGCCATCAGTTCTTAGCAGAGATCGCACCTTATTTCAAGAAGATCTACGAGAAGAACCAGAAGATTGATACGAACATACGTAAGATGGTCGATCCCCATGCCCTCGACGATGCAGGGGCCATCTGTTGTTCTATGATTAAGGCTTTGCTCCTCGATGGTGGCAAGGAAGGCCTCAAACCACTCATCAACAACTATAGCGATTACATCCTGAACAAGGAATACCGTTTGGCTGATGGCACCTTTGCCCGTCTGCGTCCGCAGAACAATACCCTCTGGCTCGACGATATGTTCATGGGCATCCCCACGGTAGCCTATATGGGTAAGCTCACGGGTGAGACGCGTTACTACGATGAGGCCGTGCGCCAGATTCGGCAGTTTGCCCAGCGTATGTGGGTACCTGAGAAAGGGTTGTTCCGTCATGGATGGGTGGAGGCGATGGAGCCGCATCCTGCCTTCCACTGGGGCAGGGCCAACGGCTGGGCCATCCTCACCTTGTGCGAGGTGCTCGACGTATTGCCTCAGGATCATCCCCAGCGTGGTGAGGTGCTCGATCTGCTGAAGGCCCATGCCGCAGGACTGGCGAAATACCAGCAGCACGACGGTTTCTGGCATCAGTTGCTCGATCATAATGATACCTATCTGGAGGCCTCTTGTACAGCCATCTATACCTATTGTCTGGCTCACGCTGTCAACCAGGGCTGGCTCGATGCAAAGGCCTATGGTCCTGTGGCTCAGTTGGGTTGGCATGCCGTTGCTTCGAGCGTCAACGAGAAAGGACAGGTCACCCAGGTCTGTGTAGGTACGGGCATGGCCTTCGATCCTGCCTTCTACGCCTACCGTCCTTGTCATGTCATGGCCGCCCATGGCTATGGTCCTGTCATCTGGGCTGGCGCTGAGATGCTGAAACTCTTGAAACAGCAGCATCTGAAGCCGAACGACTCTGCCGTGATGTTCTACGATCATGAGATCAAGACCGATGCTCCCATCTTCAACTATAACGAAACCATTAAATACTGATGATGATACGTAAGATCCTGCTGATACTGCTTACGATTCTATGTCCGCTGTTGACGCTCTCTGCTCAGGAGACGATCACCCTCAGCGGTTTCTGGGACTACTCCCTTGGCGACTCCCTGCACTACGACGATCAGGTGATACTTCCTGGGTCGTTACTGACCAACGGCAAGGGTAATCCTGTGAGTGTGAAGACCCCTTGGACGGGTTCGCTTTACGACTCCAGCTATTATTACAATCCCTATATGGCGCCCTATCGTGTGGAGGGGAATATGAAGTTCCCGTTTTTCCTCACCCCAGAGCGCCATTATGTAGGTGATGTCTGGTACAGGCGTCGTGTCTATGTGCCCGCTTCGTGGAGTAAGAAACGTATCACGCTCTATCTGGAGCGCCCCCATATCGAGACCACCGTCATCATCAACGGACAGAAGATCCTGCATCAGAACTCGCTTTCTACGCCTCATGTGTGCGATGTCACCCGTTTCCTCCGCCCTGGTGAGCGCAACACCATCGCCATCTGTGTCTATAACGGCATCGATCGGGTAGGGGTGGGACAGGACTCCCATAGCGTCACTGATCAGACGCAGGGCAACTGGAACGGTATCGTAGGACGTATGGAACTGCAGGCCCAGCCCTCGCGTATATATATTAAAAAGGTGAAGCTCACACCCAAGCCCTTCGAGGGCAAGGTGTTGGCTGATGTGGAATTTGGCGGTTCGCTGACCAATATCTATTTCAATACGCTTGAGGTCATCGCCCAGCGCGAGAACGTAGACTCTGCCAATATCTATACCACCTTCTTCGATGTTACCAAGAACCCTATGCATATCGAGATGTCCGTGGGTAATGAGGTGGCCCTCTGGGATGAGTTCTTCCCTAATCTCTATCGGATTGGCTTCTCCATTGAAGATGATTATTACGAGACCACCTTCGGCATGCGCGAGGTGGGTGTCGAGGGGCGCCAGCTCATGCTGAACCATCGTCCGCTCTATCTGCGTGGAACGGTGGAGAACTGCTGCTTCCCAGAAACGGGCTATCCCCCTACCGACGAAGCCTCATGGCTACGTATCTTCCGCAAGATCAAAGACTATGGACTCAATCATGTGCGCTTCCATTCCTATTGTCCACCAGAGGCGGCCTTTGCTGCTGCCGATCAGGTGGGCATCTATCTCCAGCCCGAAGGTCCGTCGTGGCCTAACCACGGTGTGAAGCTCCGTGCTGGTCAGGTGATCGATGAATACCTGTTGACAGAGTCCAAGCGTATCGTCGATACCTATGGTCATCACCCCTCGTTTATCATGATGGCGGCAGGTAACGAACCCGCTGGCGACTGGGTGAGCTATTGTAACGACTGGGTGAAGGAAATGAAGCAATACGATCCTTCGCGCCTCTATTGCGGTGCTTCCGTAGGTGGCGGCTGGGCTTGGGACGATGGCTCAGAATACCACGTCAAGGGTGGTGCCCGCGGATTAGACTGGGATCGTCATGCCCCCAGCTCCGACGACGACTATTACGTTCAGATACTCCGTCCGAGGAACTATCGTGATACCATCGATAACAACACGCCTATCATTGCCCACGAACAAGGCCAGTGGTGCGCCTTCCCTGATTTCAAGGAGATTTCGCAATACACAGGGGCTTATAAAGCACGGAACTTTGAGATTTTCCGCGATCTGCTCGATCAAAACGGTATGGCTTCGCAGGCCGAGAAATTCCTCATGGCCAGCGGAAAGCTACAGACACTCTGCTATAAGTACGAGATCGAGCGTAACCTCCGCACAAAGGACTATGCAGGGTTCCAACTGCTGGGACTCAACGATTACAGCGGACAAGGTACGGCCCTCGTGGGAGCGCTGAACGTACACTGGCGCGAGAAAGGCTATACCAATGCCCAAGAGTGGACATCGTTCTGCTCGCCCGTTGTCCCTCTGGCCTGCTTCCCGCGTTTCGTCTATACCACCGCCGATACGCTGGTGGTCCCTGTGAAAGCCTATAACGCCATGTATGGCGACCTGAACCCCCTGCGCACCAATTTCTATGTCACAGGCGACAGTAGCAAGGTGCTGGCAGGTGGTCAGATCGGCATCACTGGCATCCCTGTGGGAAAGGATACAGAGCTTGGTACCGTCCGCTTCGATCTCAGCAGTATCAAGGCACCCCAGAAGCTGACGCTGACAGTGACCATTGGCAATCAGGTTGCGAACCACTGGGACTTCTGGGTCTATCCTGATAGTGTATCGGCTTTACAGCCAGAGGGTATCCTCATCGCCGATAGTCTCGACGCCAACGCCCTCGCACAACTGAAACGTGGGGGTACTGTTCTCCTCACGGCAGCTGGAAAGGTGCGTCTGGGCAGTGATGTCGTACAGCATTATCTCCCAGTGTTCTGGAATACCTCGTGGTTCAAGATGCGTCCGCCCCATACGACAGGTGCCTATATCCAGACCGACCATCCGCTCTTCAGATACGACTTCCCCACCGACTCCTGGAGTAACCTGAACTGGTGGGAGCTGTTGAATAAGGCGCAGGTGATGAATCTTCAGGACTTCCCCAAAGACTACCAGTCGCCCATTCAGCCCATCGACACCTGGCATATCTCGCGTAAGTTGGGTATGCTGGTAGAGGCCCGTGTGCTGAAAGGCCGTCTGCTCATGACCACCATCGATCTTAACACCGACTTAGAGCATCGTGTGGTAGCCCGTCAGTTGCGCCAAGCCATCTTGGCCTATATGCAGAGCCCCGACTTCCAACCCGCATTGACACTGAATCCAGAGGTCATCACAAACCTCTTTACCAAAGATGCCCCCAAGGTAGATATGTTTACCAAGGAATCGCCCGACGAACTGAAGCCGAAGATTAAGTAGCGACAATATAAGAAATATCTCCAAAAATGTTATTTTTTTCTGTTTTTATTTGGTTTTTTGCTCGATTTTTCCTATCTTTGCACTCAAATGATATTATTAACAGAATTAATAACTTAAAACGATTAAAAGTATGAGAAAGAACTATTTACAGTTACTGGGGGGGGTACTGCTTAGCCTTCCGTTGTTGTTCGCAAGTTGCGGAAATGGTGATAACGCGTTAGAGGAGATTATCAATGGTGGTGGATCCGGATCAGGTGGTGGGTCAACTCCTTCTACCATTGTTGCAACAAGCCTTTCTATTACTGGAGAGCCCCTGAGGTTTGACATATCCGCTCCTACATCCCAGGCACTTACACTTACCGTCGATCCAGTCGATGCTACTATCACATGGGAATCTGCCGATGAGACTGTGGCAACCGTTGATGACGAAGGTAATGTAACGCCTAAAAAAGCGGGTACAGTCACCATCAAAGCCAAATCTGGCGACTTGGAAGATGAATGCACGGTTTACATTTATGACAAGATTGTCGATATCAGTTCTGGTGCTGCATCTGTGACTGCCGGTAAATCTTGGCTGATTAATGGCGACGGTACAGCAGTAGCCAATGCTATCACCATCGGGGCTGGCGCTACGGTTACCCTTAATGGTATTAATATCTCTAAGCAAATTGAATGTTCTGGCACAGCCACCATCATCCTGGCAGATGGGTCTACGAATACGGTGGCGAATACGGTTTCCTATATGCCAGGTATAAAAATTGGCACTGGCACAACCACAACGCTCACCATCGATGCCGAAACCGTTGGCGATGGTCAACTCACCGTTCAGGGCGGCAAAGAAGCAGCTGGTATCGGAACGGGATGTGCACAAGGTAGTAAATCGACTGGTGGTAATATTGTAATTAATGGCGGTACGGTAAAAGCTACTGGTGGCGAAAAAGCAGCTGGTATCGGAACGGGATTTTCTGATAAAACGACGGCCAATCCCACCAGCAATACATGTGGCGCTATCACGATTGGCGCTGGCGTTAAAAGCGTTACTGCAACCAGGGGTTCTGGCAGTCCTAGTCCTAATAGTATTGGTAAAGGAGCTTCAGAACACGGTGGCGAACAAATCTGCGGCACGATTAAATTTGGCACATTAGATGTGTTTAATGGTTCTGCCTGGACTACCACTATGACAGACGGTAATACCTATGGCGGTCTGAAACTCGCCATCTCTGGTGGCACTTGGACGCTGACCCCAGCGAACTAACGCTTAGCGGGTCTTATCCCGATCATAACAATCACCAGCGGGCTCCATACGGGGCTCGCTGGTTTCTTTTCGTCTGTAAACGAGGTAGTGGTTCTCCCCTCCTGAGTAGGAAAGGCTACGGGTAGGCGAGCCTTGGCTCGGGAATGGGGTGAGGGGTGGTCTGAGTTATTGTTGTTAATATTTTTCACCAAAGAAAGGCAACGCCTCTCTCCTCCCCTCGGGGAGGCTGGGAGGGGCTCTTGACTTTACTCCGACTAAAGTCGGACTTTACTCCGAGTAAACCCCCACTTTACTCCGACTAAACTCCAAGTTTACTCAGAGCCTCCTCAATGCCCATTATTGACAAATTGATTATGTAATATAATTTCGCAAGATTGGCACGCAGGTAAACAGGTACACGAGTACTTTCACTTTCAAAACTTTCAACTTCCAAAACCCTAAATGGGACAGGGACAATGGGACAATTGTGTTTTGAAAATCCGCAGGTCCGCAGGTTCGCAGGTCCGCAGGTTCATTTACTAAATTGGAGGTCGCATAAGTGTGTTTCTTTGCGACAGGAGAAGAAAATTTTCATGTCAACTTGCCTATTTTGAATTATATATATTATAATATATATAATTTATATAATACATTATATATAATATTATAGATATATAAATAGTAATATATACCACTCCGATGACGTATTTTTTTCCCCTTCGTGTCGCAATGAAACGCACCCATCTTCCTTGCAACCAAACCTCTCCATGACAAATCAAAAAAGCAAAAGAACCTGCGGACCTGTGAACCTGCGGACCTGCGTCGTAATCATTAAAAACAAGCCAATTGTCCCATTGTCCCTGTCCCAGATGCAATCAAAAACAGGGTTTTGGAAGTTGAAAGTTTGAAAGTTATTGAAATTCTTCTTATCTTTGCCTCAAAATGAGTTCGAAAATAGGCTGCATCTAAAAAAAACTCAAATAAAATTTGGTTTTTTATTCGATTTTCACTATCTTTGCACCGTCAGAATGTCGTCAGAGGGCGCGAACGGTTTGCTCTTGTAGCAATATTCAAGCTGGACCTTTCTGACCGCCATACGAGGACATAGCCCACAAGGTTATGTCCTCAGTTTGTTTATTACATCGTTGATCAGCTGTTTAATGGAGTCCTTGTCTGGAGCAGCGAATGTCTCTGGCTTGATAACAACAGCTTTACTATTATGAACAACATAGCATTCGTCGAGGCTTCCCTGAGTAAAGTCTTCATGGCGACCAAAGAGGCCAGAAACAATCTTCTTGGTTTTCAGTATGCTTTCCGACATATGCATATCGAAGTCGAGAACAACTATTTTGCATCCTTGTAGTTTGGCTTTACGAAAGGCGGATTTGATGCCATTCTCACTTTCCACGCCCTTTCTATCGCCTAATATCTCGTCTATGGCAAATTCAGTTTCGCAATTCTCTGGTACTATGTCGTTCATACCATTATCTTTAATGTTCAACATTCAGTTTACAGGGTACAAAGGTACAAACACTTTTTGAATTGTGCAAGAATTTGGAGGAAAGATTTGGTGGAATGGAGAAATAACACATTATCTTTGCACCAAATTGACACAAGAAAAGAGCGAGGGATCTTTCGATTTCCTCGCTCTCTCTGTCGGGATTACTGGACTCGAACCAGCGACCTCGCGCCCCCCAGACGTGTGCGCTACCAACTGCGCTAAATCCCGATCCTAAGTGATTTGTTTTCCAAATCGCGTGCAAAGGTACATAGTTTTTGTGAATTGTGCAAGTTTTCGAGCATTTTTTTAGTAAAAAACTATAAAATCTATGATTCTGTGGCTGAAAATGCGTACCTTTGCAATCAGATTTTATGTGTAAAAGGTTAAATGGAACAATATAGAATTACTGCTCCTGAGCGGCTCGATGTAACTGTAAAACTACCCGCTTCGAAGAGCATCTCTAACAGGGCGCTGATTATTTATGCCCTTAGTGGGGGAAGAATGATGCCTCAGAATCTTAGCGATTGCGACGATACGGATGTGATCATCCAGGCCCTGCGTTATATGCCTGAAGAGATTGATATCAAGGCTGCCGGTACGGCCATGCGCTTTATGACTGCCTATCTCAGTGTGATGCGTGGCACTCATGTCATCACTGGTACGGAACGTATGAAGCACCGTCCGATCGCTATTCTCGTAGATGCCCTGCGTGCTTTGGGAGCTGAGATAGATTATGTGGGCGAGACGGGTTTCCCTCCGCTTCGTATCACAGGTAAGACGCTCGAAGGCGGTCTGCTTGAGATCCCAGGAAACGTCAGTTCGCAGTATATCTCGGCTTTGCTGATGATAGGTCCTGTGCTTCGTGAGGGTCTTACCTTGCGTCTTACGGGTGATATCATCTCGCGCCCCTATATCGACTTGACCCTGTGGACGATGCGTGAGTTTGGCGCCGATGCTGAATGGACGGCTGCTGATACCATCACCGTTAATCCCAAGCCCTATAAGAATCGTGAGTATTTTATCGAGAACGACTGGAGTGGGGCGAGCTATTGGTATGAGATGTTAGCGCTCTGTAAGAGTCGCGACTCCGAGGTGCGTCTGACTGGGTTGATGGACGGCTCGAAGCAAGGCGACTCCGTTACCCGTTATCTCTTCAGCCTGTTAGGTGTCAAGACCGTCTTCGAGACCAAAGCGGTGGGTGTGCCCCAGACTGTGATCATTAAGAAAAACGGTCGTTGTGTGCCCAAGTTAGAGTACGATTTCGTGAACTCCCCCGATCTTGCCCAGACGTTCATCGTGACGTGTGCCGCCAAGGGGATCCCCTTCCATTTCAAGGGGCTCTCTACGCTGAAGATTAAGGAGACCGATCGTATTAAGGCCATGATGACTGAGATGCGCAAGTTGGGCTTTGTGCTGAAGGATGTCAATGACAGTGAACTGATATGGGATGGTGAGCGTTGCGAGCCTGCCTTGGAACAGGGTATTGATACTTACGAGGATCATCGCATGGCCTTAGCCTTTGCGCCTTACGCCTTTGCGACTGAGCATCTTCTCATCAATAACCCCCAAGTGGTTACCAAGTCTTATCCTCAGTTCTGGAACGATCTCAAATCCGCAGGAATCAAGATTGAAAAGTGAGTTTTGTAGTTGTATGCATAGGGATGATCGTGGCGCTGGGTATTATCGCCGCAGTAGCCAATAAGTTCGATAAGGGCGACGACACCATCGAACAGGGGCACGATTGTTCCAACTGCACCGAAGCCGACGAAGGCAACTGCAAAATCCATGAGTTGATGGAACAATGCAAGAAGAATCAGCACAAGGCCAGCCTTGTGCTGATTCTCTTGCTTTCGCTTACCGCCTGCTCCACCCAAAAGAATACTGCTAAGAACCGCTGGTGGCACTCGTTCCATGCCCGTTATAATACCTATTATAATGGTTCGCAAGCTTTTATCGAGGGCAACGAGGAGAAGGAGAAAGGCAACATTGACAACTATACCGAACTGATTCCACTCTATATGGTGGGCAACAAGCAGAGTCGTGAACTCGGTCAGGGGCAGTACGACCGAACCATCGAGAAATGTGAGAAGGCCATCCGTCGTCATAGTATCAAGAGTAAGCCCCAGTGGGATGCCAGCAAGCAGAAGACGGCCAAGGATCGGGAGTGGCTGGGACGTATGGAGTATAACCCCTTCCTCTGGCGTGCTTGGCTCCTGTTGGGTAAGGCCCAGTTCCAGAAAGGTGCCTTCGATGAGGCT